>ENA-OREC01000287-OREC01000287.1-marine-metagenome-genome-assembly--contig:-NODE-287-length-17519-cov-13.556588_pt1 | contig 17519 bp, 5 predicted proteins | sample MGYA00248626_ERZ508543 | MGnify/ENA primary metagenome ERZ508543 (study PRJEB26211, sample SAMN05518279) | marine metagenome | isolation source: Puget Sound, Washington, USA | host: Bankia setacea...
CATTAGTAGGATGTATTTACCTGGAGAGGCCTCACCCTGGCGTATGAGGAAGGAACCAGTTTGATAGCCTGTGGCCAGTAACCATTCCTCTGATGCATTCCTACTCACTTTACCAAAATACCACCTGTAAACATACCAAATAAAACATAGTACTGTAGACAGGGACTTAGAAACAATGACATAAGTTAATTATAATGTATTTTAATATCCCAAAATTGACTCTTATTTACCATAACCTTTATAAATTCTTCCTGCGTTTGTTTACAGAGTAATAACTTGCTTGAAACATTTAAATGGCAATTCACTATAAGTATGCCTTTGTCATTGATACATTTAAGTTTCCTCAACTTGCATACTTCTGATAACTAGTGAATATAAAATCACATAAACAGTAAGTTCTATTTACAACACAAGGAAAACTCATTTTCTTCCCTATTAGTTCAATTTGAGGAAATGTTCATCGCTGCAATACACATTCAGAAAATTATTTTTTAAAATCGTGTTCTTCATAAAATATTAAAGAATGCTGGACCATGTGTAAAATTCTCCACTTCTATGATGGTTAATATAAATTTTGTCTATAATTTACAAAAATGAATAGTTGAAACAACTCACTCCTGTTCTTGTAATGTTTGTTCTAGTGGTGTGGGAGGGGCATAGGTTCTTGGTGGGTTAATCTGTGTATCGTACGAGTCATGCCACGAGTCACTGAGGCCTTCCTCGTCCAACGTGTCCGACAAATTCCTCAAGATGAAGTTGTCCTGGAATTCCTCGATACCTCCATCAGGGATACGGATCTCTTTACGACACATTGGACAAGCGAAGTAGCCTGGCCGATGTCCTGTGTTGCGCCTCACATAGTCCTGTAGACAGTTCTCACAGAAGGTATGTAGGCAGGGGAGGGCCTTGGGACGCTGGTAAGGCTCGAGGCAGATCTTGCATGAAAGGAGCTCTTCTTGAAGTTTCTCTTTCAGACTAGATCTGTGCGATTTGGCCATGGTTAGCCATTCTGAAAATAGAAAGAACAAACGTTTGATTCACCATGGCAACAACAGTATTTTCTATCATAAGTTGTTCTGTACTTGTTGTGTTTAACTGCTACATCGACTTCCATCAATCTACAAATGACCCATGACAGAATATACAGCATAAAATTGTTTTTATCTGTTGTCATCTGAATATGGAAACCACAGTATTGTAAGGACAGGAACAAATGTTAGGGGAACTATAACGGTAGCTTGAAGAGGAGGACCATTGCATTCCAGGTGATCCACTGGTTTAAAGATACATTTATAAACATTATTTTCAATGTAGGATAAGCATAACAAATGTTTTTATTTCACATATATTTAATTTGACTACATTCAGGGACTCAATAAAAATTTGCACTACTGTTGGTTCGTACACACTTAAATGTCACATCATGATTAAAAGAATATTTTGCTTGTTTTCTGTTTAATATTAAAGCTTAAATGAAAAACGCTCAAGAAACATAATGAAGATCGCCATAGACTTGCTTAGTTATTTTTTACAGAAACTCTTTCCAAAAAAGTGTATACCAAGTGACAACTTGTGTAGGATTCTATATGTGAAATTACAAAATATTTTCTGTTCTGTATTTTCATTCTCTTGTAATATGTCGACACCTTTCTTAATTTGGACCTTAAAATCTACAATTCTGATGTTAATTCTGCCTCTAACTCGACCTTCTGTTTGGCATCAGTTCAACACACCAATATAAGGAAAATGAACAATGTTAACTCTCTGCCAAGATGCAGGTTACAGAGTTAATGGGGTTAATCTGCAGCTGTCTGGTTATTACAAACAGTGGTTTAACAGGGAAAATACAGTCCAATAAAACTAGCCTCTATGGTTTCACTTTTTTAAATATCTATGTTTTGTATTTCCTTAAAATAACCTTAACTAAAAAAACAATAATTCTACTACAAGTCATGATAAATATGATTGACAGGTAATTAATGACTTTATAAACAAATCTGAAAATGGGAGCACAGTGCCTATTTTTACTATTTCAGTTTCTTCAACACATATTTATCCAGAATAAGACAACAGTATAAATACGCCATCTCTATGTCTTTGACACATATCTACAGCATAAAACCTTGAAACCTATTATCACAAACCTTTAAACACTCTCTGATCTTAAACATATTTTCCTTGGCATTTCCTATACTATACCTATCTAACAACCCATTCTAGATTTCTTCCTCCTCATTTTTTTCTCTCCTAGTTTCCAGGCCACGACTAAAAGTAATTAAAAGTTGGTTATGTCTGAACACCATATGTTTAAATACTAAAGAAAAACAGTTGTGAAGCATCAACACAGAGTAGAGTGTTTTAGCCATTTTTTACAACAAGTGGTTTTCTCCCAATATTTCTCCTTCATTCATTTTGTTCTATCCACGGATGGTGTTTTTTTGCCAGGCGGCTTGCTATACCATCTGGCAGATATCATAGGATGTATACATGTTGATATAATTATCATTTATACTCAAGATTTTGATAAAAATATCTCCAATGTTGTTCAGGGTTTTTGATAGTTTTGTGTTTGTGAAGGCTGCAAGAGAGTGGGATAAGAGTAAAGATAGAATGAATCAAAGTTATTTGCTGTGTCACAGGGGTTATCAGCTTGTATCACATATCAAGAGAAAAAAACGAGGCAAAATAGAACAAATCAGCAGTTTGGTTTTCTTTGGTTTAACATTTGTGATAGTGAAGTTAGGATTCCTTCTATGGTCTCATTGTTAATCTGCAACTTTCATTTTTCCTGTGATTTTCTCATATGCACAAAGAAAGAAACGAGTCTTGTTTATTTATACGATAATTATGGCTGTTACCGCAGACTTGAGTCCATGCTCTATGTACACGTGCTTATTACTTCTACATTCCGAGTAACCAAACGACATCCTGTCAATATATTAGCTTTCTAAAAAATGAATGCACTATAGAGGCACAATTAGAGTTGAAATAAATCATCTGTACCCGTGTTTGATCGCAGAATAAAATGTACGTACTCGTCCAGGTGTGTGTAATTAAATCACTCGTGCTTAATAAGCGTCCTCGTGATTTAATTCATACGCACCCGAACTTGTACATATATTTTATTTTGCAATCAAACACGGGTACAGATGTTTCATTTCTTAAATGGTCACCGCATCCAATCAAAATTAATGCTACAATGCAAATGTGGTCAAACAGGACTTATATATATATAAATTACAACCTGTTCCAGAAATGGTAGGATTCCTGGTAGTAACTATTAGTTCCACAACATTAACCCACCTTTTCTTGAGGCATAAATCCTATCCCAGCTTTTAGTTAGGGATCCCACTGCCCCTCGTTCATGTACATGTACTGGTGTACAACGAGAACCAATTACCACCACAGAATTTCCATTAAGTCCCGTATTGCCGCATGAACCAATGTTTGCACTTGACCCTAAATTTGTACTTTTCTCCAAATATGCACAAACATTGTAACTACTGGGTACTGACACTGACATTAATCCAGCTGAATGTCTACCACCATTATCTACACAAGTACATGTAGTCGTACTAAACACTGTAGAATCACATCTATCATCATCACATCTCAAACAGGTGGTTCCATCAAACGATCTGCCCTTAGCCTTTCTGTAACATCTCATACATTTACAAACTTGTTCAACATCAGGACTTCTACTAATAGTATCACAAGCACCCTTATCTTCACTGTCAAAAACCCACGCCCTACTATTACTACAAGTCTGACATAATCTACTAGAGCCCCTACTATCCGGACCCATTTCCCTTTGCTGTAAAGCTTTGTCCATGGCTCCCATTGATAACGAGGTAATAAGGGGCCGCCCAATTTCCATATTTCCTGTCAAACGGCCGCATTTATCCACAGTTTTTCCACGATTTCGAAAATTTGAAAATCTCATAGTCAAACTGCGACCAACTGACACCTTATGCTTCTTTTCAACATTTCCTTTCTCACAACTCTGTTCCATCTTGAAACATAACATATAATTGTCTGTTTAAAATCTAGACTTTTCTTTAGAATTAAGTTATTATATTAGAAGATTCACTTTCACTTATAGTTCACATTATCCAGTTACTAAATCCATCCAGCTTTCACAAATAGCAATTCAAATCATCTCTGTTTTAAGTTTTTCATGCTTAGTTTAATGTCAAACTCACTCAATGTGACATTTTCACTGACATTTAGCTTTGGTCAATAACGCTGAAATGCACAAAACTTTACACTTCAAACAAAAACTCCAGTATGCTGTCAGAATGCTAAAATTGTTAGATCCTAAATGGCAGAGTACAAATTAATCTAAATATATACCGCTGAAGCAAAAATGGATCATCAGCACTTGAGGATACAACATTTGTAAAATCTTAATAAGTTTATAATAGAAACAAATAAAACTCATTCACAAATATCGTTGCTGAAAGCTGAATATAATCCAAAATTATGACGGTCTTACAACTTTACAGTACATAATCAGTATTCTCTTGCTAGACCATTAAATGCAGCATAAAAAAATGATAGTTGTACAGAAAACGTTCATAACTGGCTTCGTATTTCATTATGTTTACAACAGTTTTCCATACAATCGTCGAAATATCAATTATCCCCTCGACTGCATGCATCATAATTGCGACCTGAACGCAATGTTCAGTTTAAACAGTCTGTATTTTTTAAAAACAAAATTGGCTACAATCATTATCAAATTTGTGGAAATTAACATTTCAACAAAACAAATGCAATACACATCCCAAGAATATAATGAATCCTTTCATGTACAAACACAATTTCAAGCTGAACACCACTCAACACTGTATCATCATGGATCACTATAAGCTCTTTGTAACAGTAATACCTAGAAATAAATGTTATCATAATCACCAAAGAAAACAGAACTCTTTTCGATTGCACTATCTATATGCAATGTAATCAAAGAATGTCAAGCAGCTCTTCAAAACTGGTTGAAAATCGAGAGAGAGCGACAAATCTATCCTCCATTAAGCTTACAAACTGGTGATGACGCCTCACATATCCAGGCACTGTGGAGAGGGACTGTTACAGACCGTTAGATATGTTGTGTCCACCAGTTCCAGTGTCTAATTTTCACAGTTTCTGTCAGCCTCTAGGGCATATCACTAGCAGAGTGTTCTTGACTAGCAGAGGGAAAAAATCCATTACAAACACAATTATAGCCAACACTGAGAGAAATCTAATGTGTCCCCCTTGTAACACAACCCTTACTGTTACGGCAATTCCAAGACCGTGACCTGGTATAAGTAATTAAGCAGAGAAACAGAACAGAATTTTAAGATATAACTACCCATACATCTACATAGTTATATCAGATATATGGTCTTGTGGCTTTGGAGTTTTTATTGTAATTGTACTTATGGAAATCTTGTACCCTCTAGGTGACAAAGCTGGACTTAGTTGCAATGTCATTTTGAAAGATAATCGTTGTTGGTGAGAAATTGTGTCAAATATACACTTTAACTAACTCTACAAATTACGCTATTAAATCATGACACATTAACTGATGGGCCTGCAACGTACACAATTTTTGAGGGGTGAATGCAGAAGGCTACAAACTATAAGAATAAATATGTTAAGGAATGAATGCAATAGTTCTTAGTGCTATTGAACAAAGAAGCAGATAGAACCATTTCACATTCTCTTCTCCTATTTCTCTTAAGTAAAACAACTGTGAATATAACCCATTCAAAATATCTCCAAATGCACAACATGTCACTTTCACCAGTTCTTACAAACATACCATGTCATCTCAGAACAGGCATCCAGGGTTTCCACAGAAAGAGACGCCGCTGACAACCAGGGAGAAAAACAATCATTTCTTATATAGAACCCTCTCTCATTGACACCACCATGCATAAAGCCAATTAACTTCCCTCCAATCCACTCACAGTTTAGCAGGGACCGACTCTAGGGCCAGATGCCAAAGGGTCCTATCTGCTTCTGTATTATAAATCCTGTTAGAAGCGTCTCGTTTTCATCCCTCAGAATTCTCTACAGATGTAATCATGCGCACCAGTTTGTACCATAGACATGTGATATATTGAAGCTTCATGTATAATGACCACTTGTTAGCATGTGAAACAGAAATAACAAAATCTGAATGCAAAAGTTCTAGAAATTGTTAATATAAATAAGCCACAAGAATTTCTTTTTTAAAGATTACAAAACAAAAATATTAACGATTAAATAATACATTAATCAGTCTAGGAATTGAAAAGAAATGGAAAAAACAAAATCCCCACATTCTCATTTTCAATGGTTGCAATGGCTCTTGGGATTCTTAAAATATAATTTATGTATTTATGTTTTTTGTGCAAGAACTGCTAAATGATATCTGGTATATAATGGCATGTTTCTAAATGGGTGTTGGCATAAATGTTGCCCCTTTCAGTCACCGGATACTTAACTGTGATTGCATCTTTAGATATAGATTTAGGAAGAAAAACATGTAACATTTGGTTACTTCACACCATTAATTATGTTTGTCCCTTGCTCTTCTGACAAACATGTTTATCTCTAGAACAGGTACGGTACAAAGATCGCCCCCTGTACCACAATGGTCATCAAGGTCATCTGAAGGTCAAAGTCAGAGTTCCATATTATTTTCTCCTTACATAACAACTATCCCTTAACAGGTGGGTTTCCCATGCTCACAATTTATCTTGAAGAAAATGATTCTATTTGTGTGAGATAATTGACAATTAAAAGTAATCTTAGAAGGTAAACTATAAAATCATAAGCCTAAGAAAATAATGTTTTTTTTCTAGTGAACAATTCACTGAAAACAATAACATAACATCCATAATCTTTTATTCTTCAATTGAGAAAATAGCATTTTATTTCCATTTGTCGAGAAATAAGCTTAAAAAAATTCAAATATCCAGACTGCATGAATATTAATTAAGTTAAAATAAACCTATCATTTTTTCTACCAGAATTTCTTCCCAAAAATTAACGTATCTACTCAAAATGGAATATTTATAATTTATTGCAATCACTTTATAATCCTTCCTTGAAATAGGCAAAATTCCAAGAAAACCACAAAATTCATATTCTCTCTAAGTTACGTCAATTATATTGCACAAGAACCTTTGTTACATCATTGCAGACATTTCTACAAAACAACGTAACAATTAACTCAGAAACATTTCACTTCAACTAACAATTAAAACCATTAACCAATGTTGTGCTTTGTAACTTTTTCCGCAGTCTGTTTATAAAAAGCTCTTAGCATTTGAACGACTGAACGAAATCTATGATTTTCTTCAATTTCAATTTGATGAAAATTTTCACAAAATAAAATCACAACCATCTACAACGATAATTTGGTATTTCATCATTAGCTACATTGTACTATCCAACTTTCATGACGTGCAAGATTAAAAATCCAGTGGAAAAAGAACAAAACAACTGTAACATGATTAGAAACACAACATTTTCATAATTCCATCACTATAGAAACACTTATTCCCTTAAACAGTTATTGTTCACCTTGACGATAGCTTAACTCAACTTAGGCACCATGTAAGATAAAAATAATCCAGTGAAAAGAACGACAACACTGAAACACTGTAGTATCAACACAAACTTTCCAAATTTTCACTTTGACTTAATATAATTATTTCTCAATCAGTTATTTTTTCTCTGTGCTGTTCACTCTAGAAGACTCTGACTGAAACCCTCCACACAACTCTTCATACCCATTTTCTTGTTACACTAAGCGAAAAAACCTCTCTTTCTCAAGATCTACCCAATAAGTAACCACGGTTTGCTCTCTTCTATATTTCACACACCCTCCCCCTCTTTGCGATGCCCGTGTTTCCAATATTCTCAGATGTAACGATAATTTGTGGATTATTATACATAGACTAACAGGCAATAGTGGAAGTCAGCAAAGAGTACCAGTTCTTGCTCTAGTTAACACAGGCATTGAAGTCACTGTATTTTCATGTTTTATTCATAATGTTTCACTATTCTAGGCCAAAAGTATTATATTTTCTCTCTTGATTTATTCATATATATGTGTGATATCTATTACATTCAGACCAAAAAGTACAAGTACGAAATATATTCTAGTTTTATTTTGTGCTGGAAAACCATATTTACAGTGAAAGTGGGTCAAACCGTAACATCATGATGGATATATTAGTCACAGATTATATACATGTATTAATTTACACTTTTATTACAGAATTTCACCGAATAATTAGGACAGGAAGAGCATTCAAAGGCAAACATCAATGAAAGATTTATTAGTTCTATAACCTGTTTCTTAACCATGTGTAAAATAAACAATGTTAATGTTTTTTATGACCACAGGTATAAATGTTCTGACTACTACATTTTGTACAATGCTTGAAATTTTAACATCTCTGTAACATACAAACTTTCCTGTTCCAATGGATCTAAACAAAAGTTATGATTACTTAAATATTAGTTCATACGTAGCAAAAAGCAATGATTCAGTTAAACTAAAATGATTGTATAATAAAGGGAAAGTGGAACAAATAAGAGTGCTCAATAAAACTCTATTTGAAAACTAAATATATCTTTTACAATTTTACTTCTAGTCAGGTTTTATAGTTTGAGCTCTCAGGTTACAATTCTTACTTTTTTTTAAATAACATAAAAAAAACGTTCATAACCAGAATTACAAATTTCGGTTGTGAAAATTGAACAAAATACAAAAGTAGCTGTTGTTGGAGTATTGCTCAGAGGAAGAGGCTGTAATTTCAGTAAAACAATAAAACTATGAAATAAACTGTTTAGTGATTAAATGTTTTAGTTCATGTACACTTATACTGAAGATTAAACAATGACATATATATATGTACTAGATTTTAGTTCTGTAGATATTGAACTTATCTCTAAACAAGACCACTCCTCTATGGCATAACTTTAACTATTTCATGTAGAGAAACACTTGATACCATCACTGAAATAGTTTAAGAGTTCCGACATTTTCAATAGGCCTTCCTGATTATTATCGCCAGTGAGATTTGTAGATAGAATTCCACTATGGCTTGCCACATCTAACATGGAATTTTATTAGACTTTTCCTTGATGAAATTGTTTTAGAGTCAATAAAAATTGTAAATGTTGGAGCCTTATTATGGCCCAATCAAGAAAACTCAGGAGTAAAACAACTTGATAAATATTACTTCTGTTTAAAACTAAATTATGTTCCATAAAACTCAGAAAAGATCCATATTTGTACATTCCAAATAGCAATGTGTACCTGAGTTAATGTTATTAAATATGAACACAAATAATTGTAAACATAAGTCCAGCATGTAAACAAAATTAACATCCCAAATTGACTTAAATTAATATAACAATTACTACAATTAGTAGTCTAAATAACAATTTTTTTTAGGAATACAAAAATTAAATTATTTGAAATTAAATCTGTTTGATAATTTGAAAATACTAATAATTAGCTTTCATTTATTTTATCTTGAATCACACATTTAATTAACTATAATCAACGATTTTGCATTATAATCTTAAAATCTATCATGACCTTAGCTTAGCTGTCTTTTAATGAGAACTATAGACTATTGTAGACTTAAACTAAATTCCATTCATCTCATCCAAGTTAAACTATAAGACCCTCTCCCAAATCAGCATTGGTCCAAAACAGATCCTTCTACATTGCATCTTTAACAACCCTCACCATAATTAGTTACAGCTTGCTAAACCATGTACCTTGATTGGTTTAATGGAGCAACATGCAAACTTCCATACAACTAATATTTCCCATATTTCTACCCCGGAAGCATCCTTAAGTGGATATAGTCTACTGTAAAGCTAACCATTTTTCGCTGCATTATTCTTGTTCTTATTCAAAAAAAAGAAGCAGAGCATGAAAATTACAAGAGTGGTTTTAAATGCAGGATGAATTTGTTAGTAATTCTCATGTTACCTGTTAATAAAGCTTTTGTTTCATATATTACCATACACTTGCTGTTATGAGCAGGTCAAGAAGAAAGCATTGCCACTGATATTGGCTTGAGAAGTTTGCTAACTGATCTATGCCAGAACTTTAGAGACACAGAGATGACTATTTTATTATAATACTATATTACGATATTTTTAAGAATTTATAGTTTTCAGAGTTTATGAACGGGTAAGTAATGGACACTATAGAACTTCACTAAATTAACTATGCACATATTCTTAGATAAGTACAGTACTAGAAGACCCATCCCTTTGTTCGTGTTCAATTGATGTTATTCTTCCTCCTCTACCTGACTAGTGAAAGGCAGTTACAATGAGAACCGGCTGCCATTTTTACAAGAGTGTTGCTGCTGCCTTAAAAGCTTTAAAGCCTATACATTTGAATTCAACAAGATTTTTATTGACTTCTAAATTGGATTTAAAAAAATCCGAAAATTGTGAAGAAACAGTCAATATTTAATTGTTGTTAAAAAAAAGAGAAAGATATAATTATGTCTTAGTAAAGTGTTGTAATTCACAATTTTCTTATCATAATTATAAAATAATGATTTTTATTTTTATGGAAACATATTGTAGTCTAGAAATTGCATACAAAATATTAAAAACATATCTTTGGTTCTGAACTGGTAACGCACATGTATATAGATTGCAAGATTTTCTGCAAAACAGCTTTGAGAAAGACACTGGTTAATTCATATGTTTGACTCAGGTAAAAACTAACTTGGACCAGTAGTTATAGGAAATTATAAAATAGTCAAAGATAGAACAAAATAATTCTTACGCACAAGTAAAAGTGTTTCTTTTCACAATCTCAGTTACATTAACCATTTTGAAGTTTTGAATCTTTGATTAAATTTACGAGGTCTACAAAATTGGTCTGAGAAAAACAAATCATGTGAAAATTCTCTTCTACTCTCAAGGACTTCTCCAAATATTTCCCAAACATTTTTTCCCAACAATTTTGAAATGTTCGGCTTTTGCACCATCTGCTAGTAAAATTTCTAAATGATTTAATGATTGAATCAGCTGCTTTCTAATATAATTGGTTCCCAGGCGTAAGATTTCCTGCATTCGTTTGCTAATTTTCAGTGGTGCAATTTTGATAAGTTTCAAGGTAAAAAAGTCTTCTTTCTATTATTGCGCAAGAAACAATTTAGTCAAATTTACAATTATGATTTTCATGCACTTCTATTTAAATGTTACAGACAAGTTACAGAGCTATCGAGATTCGCTATGCTACACAAATGATCTCATTTCCATGCAAAAACCAAGCAATTGGCAAAAATCAGTTCAGCTTCAAAATCACTATGCGCAGCATTGATGGAAGAAATATAAATTTCAAAGTAAAACATATGACAAGGTTTGCTACTTGAATTTTAGCTCACAGCGCTAAACTAGTTTTAACGCTATTCACAATAAAGGTGTATAAACTACTTTTGCCCTGGCTTAAAACACTTATTATCTTGTCTTGTAAAATTTACAAAATGTTATCAAAACATAGTTTATTATGCATGTCACATAACTCAAGATAGCATTAATTTGTATCATAATTGCCAGCACGTTTTTCACAACTACAACTAGGTGCATATAAAACTCAAAACTGCTCCATTTATTTTACATTTATCAAGTTTTACACATAAAGTGCAGCATATCATTTGCACTGACTGTACAGATTGCATTAACACACAAGTTTTACTGATAAATCTTACGACAACAAGATACCAGCACATGTCTCTTTCCTGATTATTGGAAAACATAGTGACATATTATAGTTAAAGTAATTTTGCCAAAGCTATTAAATCACTTTTGTCATTATTTCTGAAACTATTCCTGCTGGAAATACCCAGACTTTGTGAATACTCATAAAACACAACATCATAAACTTTGAAACACTTTTAAAAAAAAACAGCAATTAAAAATATAGATGACTTCCCCTTCTTTTTAACGAAAACCTATATGCATGTAACCACTGAAATAACAACAACAACAACAACAACAACAGCAACAACACATATACTAATCCTGGCTTATCAAGTACACAACAACTGTGATCAACAACATCACCAAAAACGTTAACCATTAATCAGACACATGGAACTATGAGTTTGTATATGACAATGTAAACATATATACACACCATAGCAGTCCAAAGTACACACAAATATAACTATAAAACACGTAAATATTCCACAGACTGTAAATCTTAATGCATTGGATGTAGTATCAGAATAAGGTACATTATATGCTATTGGAGTCACACAGACACAGCACTAAAACAAATAGAATCATAACATTACATTGATTAGCATTGAACACACACTTTTACACATAAACAACATCACCGGAGTTTTACATTGCTTTTGTTCAATAGGCAAATAAGAACTGAAATTTATTATAAAAACATGCACTTAAAATAATTGAAAATGAATTTAATTTTCCAATCAATTTAAAAAATGCCCCAATAGAGATCAATTCCATTATAGGCTATTATAAGTGACCGGAATAGAATCAAAGTCATTCACAACGGCTGACCTGCACGACTGTCAGTTCCTCAAGACTATTAAAGAACAACAATACGCTTTGCCGCAAAATGACAACATCCAAATTCATGATCATTTTGTTATATCTCAATTTCTAGATTAGGCAACAAGAATTCCACCCACAACTCTATGACTCCAAGCGAAGTTTCCATTCTGAATCACAGACTTTCACAAATATATATAAAAACACAAAATTTTAAAACTTCACTTTTTATCTACCATTTTCAAATACTATTTCTTTCCTTTAAACACAGAATCCATTTTTCTTCAAGTTTATTGCTCTAGACTAAAACCTGCTGCATCCTTTCTAAAAACATTCTGTTCCAAAACCAGATCAATTGCTTATACCTTTACTGCTTGGCTAGATTTTTTGAACTATTTCCAAAAACTTTTGAGGCTAGCGGAAAAAGTTCTGGGCAAGTACAAATAGATTGTGAGCAGTGAGATGTTTGAGGTATTTCCAAGGTTTGCTTTCCACTTATAAAGGTAGATATAGTAGGTAACAACTGTTGAATTATGGACTTCCACCAAGTACAAGTATTGCCAATCACAACTATTACTTTATTATACAGTAATTGATTATATGAGACAAGGCAGTTTATTCGGAAAACATACTCAATGCATGATACATTGATCCCTATAGAAAATCAAACCCGGATCCCAGTGGGATGATCAAATCCCTACAGGATGTCATCATTTCAGTGGGATTAAATTTTATACCAGATGGAAAGTAGGTGACCAGGATCCCGGTTAGTGGGATCCCGGTTAGTGGGATCCTGGTGAGTACTAAGGATCCTGGTGACTGTGTATGAAGTTTTAGTGCATTTAAATTTGGCTTCTTTCTATTGCCTCTCACAAAGGTAAACTGACCATGCTTGTCTTGAGGCAAAACAAATCTGTCTTTATCACAAAGAGGTGTGCAACAAAGTTTCACAGCTATGTCATGGGGCAAGAGAGCACCACAATTGTCACAAAAGTCATGATAAATCACTTGTTCTCTTCACCACTGTAGCCAGATTCTTCTTTGATTCTGGCTGGGTTCATTTCACAGAGACTCTTTTCTGGGAGGCGTATTTTCAGTTACTCCAGATTTTCAGTGCATATCTTCATTTAAGTTCTATCATTGAAAAGAAAAGGAAATATAAATATAGAATAAATAAAAATTAATCTTATGTAATAAAACAGTAAATAAAGAAATAGTTATTAAATCAATGCAAAAAATAATAATTAAGTTATGTCCTTAAGATGATCATATGTGTTGGTTTGAACAATAGGGAGCTGATTTAATACACCATCCTGTAAATAGCAATACTTTTTTTCTTTATATTTTCAGCCATATTGTCCTCTCAATGTCCATGTGGGTTTTGAAAAGGACAGACAACTCTGTAGAGAAATGGATTGACTTGAAAATTGATGAGTCATTCATAGTCCATATGGTGCAGCTACAAGTTATGCTATTTTTAGACATGTAGAGTATGGTGTGATGTATTGATTACACATTGCTAGGCTTGTCGAGTTTACACACAGTGACTATTTAAACATGGGACTGTTTTTGTTTGGATTTTAAAGTGTTCATCTGGAGGATATTATTCATCCCTTGTCTATGGATGAAATATTGGTAAGGAGGCATTGCTGCAGGTGAAAGGTGATGCCTCTGGGACGTACTTTCTGAATAGTGACTTCTTTGAAGGTTGACTGATTTTTGGATTGTTCTGGCAGTTAAAAAAACATTTATAAATATGAAATCGTTGTCATTTAATATAAAATTATATGAAACATGTTTTGGGAGTTTTACCTAATTGTTAATATTAAAATGATGAGAGTTAAAAGATTCTTTTTAACACATGACTTTTTTGCTGACATGAAACCTGATGCAATTGGGCACAAAACTACACGGGTTTCTGGCACAGCTCATTTTGGGTGATGTGCAATATATGCGTGTAATATAAACTATTATTTTCGTAATTTATTTAACCTGTATTGTCCATGTATTAAACGGTCGGTCATATCACAAACTTTGATTTCTTGAAAATTAAAATGCAATCAGACAACATACAGAGAATGATGCAAGCACTTGTGAGCCATCTATTTACTTATATAACATCAGTAATAGTACACTGTACAGTTTCACTCTCATACCTCCAGACTTTCTACAGAAACCGTTCATACAACATACCTCAGACATTGGATTTGAAAGTTCCTTACACATCATATTGGCATGGGCCCCACAGCCGGAAAATAAACCTGTCTATTTCTCCCCACAAACAATTAAAACTAGCTAAGATCATTGCCAAGGCCACACAAGCTGCCTCTGGAAATTCTGCCAAATGTAAATGATCTTGCAATAATTGTGACATTAAAGTTTGAATTTTCAACTGTTTCTTTCAATGAGTATATATCCCTTTTGAGCCATTCCGCCTGTGAAATGACGTGCTGGCTCTTCACCATTGGAATTTTGAATCTTGTGTTAATGTTAAGGCATTTTTCAGACATTAACTTCTATTAAAGCTGTAAGAATACTGAACATTTTGAGGTTAGCAGTGGTTTTCTTTCATTGCAGACTTCACAGACTTGCAGAGTTTCCGTTGGTCTCAGGAATAATTAATGGTGTATAGTATATCAGCGATGATCGAATTTCTTTTTCAGCAATTTTGTGCATTCTCTTTTTTTAGGAGTGACCTTGACATTGATCTTTACCATTATCATGATAAATGGTTACAGCTAGGTAATTCCCTTTCAAGATCCATATCAATGTATAATTCTAAGATTCAAATTAATTTAAGCTACAATTATTGATAAAAATTAACCTTTATATCAATTTTTAATTACATTGACATTGACAAATGGACATTGGCTTGAATATCTCGGCAACCAACCAACAAATATTCATATCGAAGTATCAAAATTCTCCCTATTAAAAACCATGCCAGAATATGTTCCTGGAACAAACCAGTACAGATCAAGCACATGCATGGATGTGGTTCTAACTCAAGCCTTACTGCGCAACAATTAATCAATTACAAGTATAACATGCTATTACCATTAACGAATGCACCGCTGGTTGTAAAATATAACATTTAAAGACCAAAACATTACCTAATATATGCTGCCCCTCATAATTTATGTAGTCAAATTCAATAACGTAATTTACTGCTTAAATAGTGATGTTTGCTTCAAAAACTAGGAGTAGCTCTTTTTTAGGAAAAAGAAAACGTTTCAATAGCATAATATGAGTTCAGCCCCAACACACTCAAAAACGAGTCAACAATCACTGTCAGTTTTCAACACAGACAACAAAAAATATAACACGAAAATTAATAACAACTTCCACCCATTCATTATTTTCAACACCCGACTTTCATCACAATAAGTTGAGCAAGCTACAACCATTGAAAGTTTTACCCATTAATGCAAACTCAGGCACAAAATTTAAGGAGGAAATATGAGTCTAAACATTGGCAGGTGCAAGATAAGGGTGTAATAACAGAAGAATGCCACGCTGAAAAGGCCGTAATTAATATATGATAGTAAAATTATTGCGCCTTTTGGAAAACGTGCTGACAATTTTTTGAACAATCTGGGGCTTCTATCAGTATAAAGTTACCATAGATTGATGACTATATATGCACTACCAGCACAAGGGGTGGAAGAGAAAGGGTTTTATGTGATATTGAATAATGAACCAGATAGATTACTTTCGCATTCATTCCTCTAGAATATTCAAGCATAAAATTGACTCAACGTTATTTATTTAAAACACATAGATCTGCATTATTTCTAAATCAAGCAGTGTTTGCGACAGAGTTTTAAGAGCTATTGAATAAAGCTGATTGAGAGGGTTTTGTATCCATCCTTCCATTAAAGATCTGCTGTAAAATTAATCTGAAATCTGTTTTACTGTGTAATTAATTTTTCTTATCTACTATTTCTCAGTCTAAATAAAGCCCCGCTGCCAAACTGGACTAACTCCAACCTCAGTATTATGGCAATATCTAGTAACAAAAGATATTTCATGTCCTTAGCTGTGTCAGAATTATTGAAAGAACAGTCCCTTTTTTCTGTATTCTGGAGCAGTCACTATCCAGTCATTGGAATCTGAAACTGATGATAACAAAATCAAATTTGTCATGACTTTTTTCTAACCTGTTTTTTATTGTTAGAAAAACAATGTTCCTGAAACCCAAAATGTACTGTTTGGTTAGAAGAGGCAAGTGCATGCAAACAAAATTACTTTTTTCAGCCCACAAATCTACCAATATTAAACTACAACTGTAAGAATGTTTGTATACCTCCCCTAACAACACCTTTGTTTTTGGCAGGTATAATCAATACAGATAAAAGCATACACAGTTAAATATGCATGCATATGACCTGACATTCACAATGTTAGTCCAAACACACATAATGTTCTAAGTGTAAAAGTTGCCATAAAAGTCTAATATTAGTTTTACAAAATGCATCAATCTGCCATTAAACATTTCTTTCACTCTAAAAAAGTCAATCCATAGCTCAGTAGGGATACTCATAATAATTCAAATTAAATGAAAATGTTACGATTTATATCTATACACTTGATAAATGGGAAAAAAAGTGTTATACTGCTATCACCCTAAATGCACAGAAAATTATCTTCGCTTACTTTTTACCTCGTTAATTTAACGGTTCAACTTTTAATTAAGTAGATGTATTATCAGCAATTATATGGTACAAAAAAATGAAAATGGGTAAGAAATGTGAAGAAAATAAATTAACAGCATTTTTTACCTCGTTTTTGAACCGTCGTCAAGTAAACTGTGGTGCTCATGACCGTGTAATCTCCTCGCGTCACATTTTATGGTTATAAATCAAGTAGAACAATAAAGTCGTATTACTGTAATTTCACCATAAATTGCTACGTCTTGTATACTGTAATTATACCATTACACACATAATTAGTATAAACTGTTATCC
>ENA-OREC01000288-OREC01000288.1-marine-metagenome-genome-assembly--contig:-NODE-288-length-17505-cov-11.659800_pt1 | contig 17505 bp, 13 predicted proteins | sample MGYA00248626_ERZ508543 | MGnify/ENA primary metagenome ERZ508543 (study PRJEB26211, sample SAMN05518279) | marine metagenome | isolation source: Puget Sound, Washington, USA | host: Bankia setacea...
GATATGGTATATTCAGGGCAGAACAATAGCTTTAATATGGTATATTCAGGGCAGAACAATAGCTTTAATATGGCATATTCAGGGCAGAACAATAGCTTTAATATGGTATATTCAGGGCAGAACAGTAGCTTTAATATGGTATATTCAGGGCAGAACAATAGCTTTAATATGGTATATTCAGGGCAGACCAGTAGCTTGGATATGGTATATTCAGGGCAGAACAATAGCTTTAATATGGTATATTCAGGGCAGAACAATAGCTTTAATATGGCATATTCAGGACAGAACAGTAGCTTTGATATGGTATATTCAGGGCAGAACAATAACTTTAATATGGTATATTCAGGGCAGAACAATAACTTTAATATGGTATATTCAGGGCAGAACAATAGCTTAGATATGGTGTATTCACGGAGGGACAGTACCATTGGTATGGTATATTCGGGCAGGGATTTTAGCTTAGATAAGGTATATTGAGGGCGGACACCATCTGTGATATATTGGTGGAAGGACAGTAGCTTATATACGATATATGCAGGGGGTGGGGGACAGAAGCCTATAACTGGTATATTCCAGGGAGAGACCGCAGCTAAGATGTGGTTAATCAGGGAGTGACAACATATTTAATATTGTATACTCATGGTGACATAAGATGTACGTACATTCAGAATGGTATATGGACAGTAGCTTAGAGAGCAACAGTAAAGGCGATAGATACAGGGTACTGTTTACAGGGTGACATACTATCGCATTTACATTTACAGGGGAAGGGCAGTTCCAGACTCTTGGCATAGCGTAGCGAGGTTGTCTTGGACTCCGTTTTCTCTTTTCGTCTGATATCGGAACACTCACTAGCACGCAGCCATGTCCGCCGGAAAAGATCTCTCCTACGATGAGGACTTCAAGTATCTAGCTGTCGACCGTAAGAAGTTGATGAAAGAGCAGACCCAGCCTTTCGATGGTAAGAAGGCCTGTTGGGTACCATGCGAGAAGGAAGGCTTCATCAGAGCTGAGATCCAGTCCACCAAAGGTGAAGAGGTTACTGTCAAGCACGAGAAGAACAATGAGGTATATACAACACATTGAAAACATTGATTTATCTACTCTATAAGTAAAGTTACAGTTTAGATGTATTGCTGCACAAAGCGCATATCAAGACTAATGCATGTGTATAGTTGAATTATTTTTATATAAACTCTACTGAAGAAGGCGACAAAACCGACACTTTCAAATAAAGTTGATATCAGGTGTTGGATGCTAACGCTTGCTTATACAAAGTTGAACTAATGTATGCTCCCTTATGATATATTCGATGGACTTAAAGTCATGTCCCAATGTGTTATGTCCGGTTATTAGTCTGACTTTGTAGTTATCTTATGTTGTATCGTTTGACAGATCAAGGCCTACAAGAAGGACTTGGTTCAGCAGGTGAATCCACCCAAGTTCGAGATGTGCGACGATATGGCCAACATGACCTATTTGAACGAAGCCTCCGTCTTGAACAACTTGAGAATCAGATACTTCAACTGCTTTATCTACGTAAGTTGTACACATATCAAAGTCTATAAACCGACCCAATAATTGTCGAGGATTTAATGTGACTTTATCTTAGTAGGTAGTTCAACTGAACCGAACCCTAACATTCTGTTATATTACAATACTTTAAACCAGAGCATGGACCCATTTGGAAAAGCGAGAATTTGCACTCATTTTCGAATACCTATCGTTATGTGAGTTAAATTGTCGTTTAGTATTAGTCAGTCTGCATGTAGAATTTACCTAGTTATTATTTGAACCTCTTTATTTTCACTGGTTTTACAAGACCAACCTTTTATACAGAACTACTGGATATATCCATTACACGATCCACTAAAAACACTTAAATCTGGCAAATTACATTTCATACACATACAAATAATCACATATAGCACTCGGAGACAATGGAAAAAGGCACAGACTGTAAAACGCACATCTGGCGCTGTGAAACCAGCTTAAAACCTGGTCAACCAGCAATTGAAAACATGCGAGTGAGCTACATAAATGCTCTCCACAGTAATAGCATTAACCAACAGCTGCACATATATATTGTAGTTGACGATGGTAATTGTGTAGCCTGATAGACACATATAAAGGGCATGTGCTACTGGCTCTCATATACACATACATACCAACCGAATTACATGTATTAGCAAACAATTCGAATACACATACGTATAAACTAGTACAACACAGATTTCGAGGCAACACTCGAAATTAAACAACAAACAATGGTTATTTCATTTTGACAAACTAATTTTCATATACTACTAGTGATTGCACAGGACACCATATTTGGAACAGTATATTCGGCTGTTTGTAGCTAAATTCAAATGGCACATCACGTCAATTCGATCTACTTATACTAGTTGTTCTAACTGAGCACACATATGATCGGGCTTCAAGGTTAGACACTGCACATGTGAGCTACCCACACGTTCGAACTGTATACTGCACACACAACCTCTCAATACTTCATAATTAGACATGACACAAAATACCTGTCCAGTAGGGATGCATGTGAACATTTTTAAGCGTGAACCTGATTGTGTTTTCCTTCCCCCCTTGTACAGACCTACTCCGGTTTGTTCTGTGTGGCCATCAACCCCTACCGTCGTCTCCCAATCTACACAGACTCCATCATTGACAAGTACAGGGGCAAGAGGAGAATGGAAATGCCACCCCATTTGTTCTCCATCGCTGACAACTCCTACCAATACATGGTGCAAGGTAAATACCCGACTAAACAATGATGTGACCACATTCTTGTAAAGTTGAAACGCTTCATCCAGGATCAAGGATTAAGTATTGTTTAGAAAAAGACAAGTATTGTTCAGAATCTGTCAAAGTATCTGTCTTTGCGAGCTTGTTGTCATGATGTACTGCATTGCAATCAGGATAAGTAAGTTGTTTAATAAGACGGATTAAGCCCACACTTTTAACTGATACAAATCACATATTAGCTTTGACCGGAAGTTTTCGAGCACCACGCGACCAAAATTGGTGAACCGTTAATATAAAGTGTTAACACACTGGAGCTAACGACTATAATGATATATTCAGCTACGCTTGGTGGTGTCTACCCGTAAAGGCGTGCATAAAGTCAGTTTTGATCGACACCTGTCCCATATACACCCTCTTAAATACTTAATATTAAAGCGATTATGTCGCAAATCGGCCAGCTTTTCTATAACTTCATTTATCAATGGATCTTTCATTCGTGAGCTAAAATAACGATTAACAAATTACACAGGATTACTATCAATCTACGCCAGCCATATTAACACGCTTATGAATCATTTGTGCAATACATATCTACTCGTATAATTATCACAAATATTTCATAAATCAACTCCCCGCTCAAAGTTAGTAAGGCATTAAAGATTTACCATCGGTTGTATTCTGCAATATTGCATAATTCTTTAAACGTGTAGATATCTGACGTTATATAACACCTCATTACAAGTGACGATAAGCTGTTACTAGGCTATTCAGTTGTAAAAGTACGAGCTATAAAACTTTAGATCACCTGTCATGAGTTCAAAATTACTCAATGGAGTGTCTGCTTTGCCATAACAACTCCTAATTGTCCGAGGTAAATTTAGAATGACTTCAAATTCGTTCGTTCAAGTTAACATTTCAAGGTTAAACACACGCGCATCATCCGCTCGTGTATTTCATCTCTTCATAAACGATATCCGTCTACATGGCCCGTTGCCAGAACCGATCTGCTTACCTGTTTGAAATTCCAAGGCTATCACGTACTCTCCTTATATGGCGGACCACGGCTATAAATAGTAACACTTGTTCTTATCTCAGAAACGCTTACAGTAGAAACTACCTGGCAGCGATGGGTAGCAAAAACCCCTGAAGACACCTGAAAATGTTAATGCCATGATGAATATTGAAGCGAATAGCAGTGTACATCGTGGTTAAATGTTGCACGGTTCTGATAGTTATTACCACGACAACACACTCTTCCAAAAAGCTGTATTGCCTGATGGTTTTCTGGTTGATTGTTATACCAATTCTTCACTGAAATGTATACAAACAAACATAAAATGGAGATTTATCATCGCGTGCAATAAAACCGAGTGTACTGTTGTGTTACCGATTAACCGACACATATCACATGACATTGTTATTATGATAGAAATGATTTTGACACTTATATAATAGAAAGTATTAAATAAAATGATTTACTCTGTAGATCATATATCATGAACACTAATAATGTGTCCTACTTTACAGATCGTGAGAACCAGTCCATGTTGATCACGTAAGTTCACTTTGTTTAACCAAGCACCCAATAATTCAAGATTTCTTTAAACACAAACCAACACATATGAGCTGATAGAAATGGATGAATTGACAGAGATAATAATTAACTATTTATATTCGAAACAGTCCGAAATAATTAGTGACCACTAAATCTGTTACAACAGCGGTTGCATTCTTGCCCTAGACCGGGTATACATGTGTAGACACAACTATTAATGCATGTTTTTATGTAGTTTCCTTTAAAGGATGTACCGTAGTATGCGTGTTACTCCCGACCTTCCCTTTTATACGTGACATAAAGTTGCATACTAACATTTCTACACTTACTAACGTGTTCTCCCTTTTTCTACCGAACGCCTTTAAGTGGCGAGAGTGGTGCTGGGAAGACAGAGAGCACGAAGAAGGTCATTAAATATTTCGCTATTGTGGCTGCAAACCTCCACAAAAAGGCGGGCGAAGTTGTCGACCCTAAAAAGCAAGACAGTCCCTTCGCTGTAAGTCTTATAGTACAGAGGAATAATCATGGCCTGGACAATGTAGCGAGAACAATGGAACTATAGTGCACTGAACAATAGCTCGTTTATAGGAAAAGTTAGTACACGCGTGTCTGGATAATAGAAACCTTCCAAACGCATTCCCCTCATAAATATTTGATTTTGAATCCGCCTAAAAATGGAACATTGAAGTATCCGATGTTTTGACTTTGAAGGTTATTATCCACCATAACGTATGGTGACCAACCACTCGATACAATACGTATTCAGTGTAACGACAGCACCGTGTCCATTGTTCTTGGAGGATCACTTGACATGTTAGTTTGCTACATGTATAGCAATGGGTGGAAGTAAACTGGTATTAAATGCTTAGGAAATACGAAGCAAATAGAACCCTTTCGCATTCACCATTGGTATGCAAATGTACGGACTTTTGACATGATCCACTTTACATTGCCCAAACAATTCACTCCTCGGGTATATGATAGTTATTCTCAGCGCTGTACATAGTGGTGTCCTTTTGCTTCTCATGTGGTAGACAATGTACTGGCTTATTAGATCACAAGCAGTTCGAGTAAAAGGGTTCATTGAATGTATTCAGCGCAAACGAATCGTATTTTTCAGGGTAACCCGATTACACAACTCTTTATGAGAGGCATAATGCACCACTAGTTCAACGCTGAACAGGGATAGCTCGCTGTAGATGTATACGCTTGTTGTATTTACCTTAATGATATACTCAACTTTACTGTATATTATGACAGAGGCGAGTCTGGAGCCGGTAAGACCGAGAACACTAAAAAAGTAATCATGTACTTTGCCAAAGTCGCTGCCCAGATGACCCCAGGCAAGGCCGCAGTTGAAGAAGTTGACGAAGCTGCACTCCAAAAGAAGGTTGTGTCGTCATAGTGTGTGACATCATCTTGCATTCGATAAATGAATAAGTTACTGTTACCCTGTTGTTAGTAGTAAAGACCTACAAAAAACCTCTTATTTGGCGATATAGTGAATTTCAATCGATTGTTTAGAGATCGTCTTGCACCTTACAAATCATAGAAACGACATTTGATATCAGAGAGGTGATTAGTGGTGACTTTGCCAAAATAGTCAAAGGTCTGTTTAGTAGAGAGCATTACAAGTTCTAACATTTACTACCTTCCATGCATGTAACGAACCCTGTTAGTTGTGTCTCTATAGGCTAGCCCCCTTTGATAGTCAGCTGCAAACCAAAACACTCTGTGTCTGTATCCCAGTTCAAGTACCAGTAGATGGAATGATAGTCACAATTACCTGACTTAGGGACTTAGCAAACATGTACAAATACCGTCCAATACATGTAGTAAGCAATTGATCTGACAGGTGCGCCTCATTAGTAAATTAATTGTGACATTGACGCAAGTACAACATATTTATGGTAAGATAGGGCCTGGTAGTCAGTAAAAGTCTCATTCACACAACTCTTACACTAGTAAATCCTACACCTTCCCAACCCCCGATGTATAGGACTTGTAATGCTGAGAATGCAAGATGAGCGGAATGTGAGTTTGTTTTCAGAGTGAACCAAATCCCATCCTTACCACCTTTATAGTTATTCTTTACCTTTCAGCAAGAGAGTCTTAAACTTAGTTTTAGCCGAGTTTGAAGACGTTTCCATAATAGTACTAACATATCACTTTATCTAAATGTCTCTGGAGTTGAGTTTGTTTTCAAAGTTACTAACAACTATTTTTTATATATGCATATTTATCGTTGTTTTGATATGATTTATTATAAACTATTTTGAGTATAATATATATATATATATATATATACAAACATCAGTCTATTTAGTATCTTAGATCAAATTGAGTATATACATATATGTAAGTGTATAATTTTACATTCCATAGCTTTGTAGTTTAGCTGTTTAACGATAAAATAGTTATACAAATATATTTCTCTTGTATTTAGAAACTGTTAAATGTAAATGTATAAATATGTAACATTAGTTGATATAATTATACTGATTATCTTAACTGTTGTCCTGTCTGACTATCAATATTCTCTTTTTGTAAACTCTACTGTCTATTTCATATTATGTCGTCCGAATTCGTTTCTTTCGTTCTTTACTTTCGTTTAACTTTGCTTTCTATTTTATGAGTTCATATTTTCTCTTTTATGACAAAATATATTTCCCCTGGTCTTTCTCAAACTTCTCACTTTAATATTATTCCAATCGAGCCCTTAACTCTGGACTCATACGGTCTATTCCGTCTTCACTCAAGAGGCAACCTCCATTACTTGTTTCTTGTATTGAACTGACCATTAACCAGGCATGTTGATTTGTATAAGGGTTCAAAAGGAACACTGGAAGATCAAATCATTTTGGCTAACCCCGTCCTAGAGGCTTACGGAAACGCGAAGACCACCCGTAACAACAACTCTTCAAGATTCGTAAGTCAGCACTCCTGCGAAAGTTACCAAACTTTGCAGAGAGATCCCTTGTGTTATCGACCCTTAGACTAGGATTTGAGATTGAGACCCCAGTATTATTTATCCCCGAGTTACATAGAACCAGTCACCATACCAACTTCCTTGTTTTCTTATCTAATCAATCACATGCTGAAAAGATTAGGCAAACCCGTCAAATCTTCCCAGTACGTTTGAGTGTGTTTTCTAAACCGTTTCAAGTGTTTGTATCTTTACGTTTGTTTTTTATATCACCCGTAGTAGATCGTAGAGCCCACCGTTACTACCAGACCCAAATACCAGAAGACATTTCCCCCGAGAAAACCCTCCCTATACCAATACCTTATTCCTCCTATCTCCCCCACACAATAACACCTCTATCCTACCCCCAGCATCCACTTCTTCAACCTCTTCCTCGTGCACGTACTTTCGTCCTTGTTGTTTTATCCAGTAGTTTAGATTATAACTTTTGTTTTTGCTTGATAAACTCATAGGGTACATTGGAGGACCAAATTATCCAAGCTAACCCTGTCCTAGAAGCCTACGGTAACGCTAAAACCGTCAGAAATAACAACTCTTCCCGATTCGTAAGTACTCTAATCGGAGATGCCAGAAGAGCGGAGTTAGCGAGTGTTTTCTACATAACTTGATGTATCAACGTTTGCATTGTTACTAGACTAAAACCATCCCTACAAACCCTACCCTCACACCTTCAATAAGATTAGTGCCTGCTGTGTGATTTAGATTTTTTAATCAAACCTCACATCTATTTCTATAAGTCATATTATAGAATAGACCCTTGTTTCTCCTTTTTCTACCTTCTTCAACCCTTCACCTGTTTTTCACACCCTCTTTGTACTTGTCGTTCAGTGTATGCCATGGGAAAGAGTAGAGCTTTACCATGTTGATACATTAGTAAAATACAACACAAACACGTATACACTAGTATCAACATGCCTTTGCTTTTACCCATGGAATGTATTGTGTCCCTTTGTGCTGCCTTTACGCTTATTTGTTTGTTTTTCTTCCTGTTTTTTTACCAATCGAGTGATAACCTTGATTTTTCCCTGTGTGTTACCGAACTCTAGAGAACCTTAGAAGATCAAATTATCCAGGCCAATCCCGTACTAGAAGCGTATGGTAACGCTAAGACTGTTAGAAATAACAACTCCTCCCGTTTTGTAAGTACTGATAGATAGTAGAGGGATAATGCACGCTCTAGACAATCCTGGTAGGTCGTACTTTGATTTCCAGCCACTTGCAGAAACAGATACGTAGCTAGCATTCAAGCAAAGCTACATAGTGATACACACGATGTATATACTGATAGACATGATGGGACGAACACAAACGATAATAATAGTATGAATTCAAAAACAAACAAAAATGTTCATAGCATTTGACGGGTTGTTTGAGTTGTATATGGAGAATATATGGAGAAGATGTTGTCGTGACATGTCTATTTTCGGTGTACCACTATGCTAGCATGCTTGAGCTTATCTCTCATGGTCATTATCCGAAAGTAAACGTTCCTATCATTTTTGGGCGAGCTTTCTGCAAGACGGCAGTACTCTTTACCTACCTAACCGACTTATTCAGTTTATTAACACAATCTTATTTTATTTCTTTCCTCTTCCGTTGTGTGTGCGTCTGATAATAGGGAAACCTAGAGGATCAAATAATTCAATGCAACCCGGTGTTGGAAGCGTTTGGAAATGCTAAGACAATCAGAAATAACAACTCGTCTAGATTTGTAAGTATTTCATGTAAGAACGAGATATATCGTACGTACTCTTAACATACGATAGAAGCAAGTTTAACGTCGCCCGCTCAACTAACAGTATGTATTATCACAAGAATATGACGAAGCTTTTAATACAAGCATCCATTTACTATAAAGGAAATACAGTTTTTTTCTAGTGCAAATTAATGCTTTATAAAACCGATATATGTACTAGTGCTCTAGCTGGTTATGTCGGCTTCCACAATATTGTATAACATAAAGTGAAGTTGATATAAAGTTCAGTAGACGTCCGTTTCCGGTTAACGAACGGCTTTTTGAAATACAATGGCTAAGGAAAGTCTTCACATAACATACATAAATAAGTAAAAGGTTTATCCAGCATTAACATAACTTGCTCAGTATTACACTTTTCAGTTCCACCTCTCTGCATGGATATTTCCCTATTTACGTTCCCGTGTGTTTACCCTCCAATACCTAGTACTAGCCTTTTGAATGCACGAACTGTTTAACCATACTCAAAACGATCAGCTTATTAACTTACGCTATCATAGTTTTATTTTACAGAAATGTGCAAGCTGCAAAACAGTTAAATATGTATTTGGTGAACACCGTTTGACACAGTTTCAGTATTACCCGTACATGTAAAGCAGACTAAAGTATTTAAGTCGTTTTTAAAAGACATATGATTAGTCACTTTTTACAACACACGTAAAGCCTAAATGTTAGCGTATATAAGCAATTCCAACCTAAAAGAATCATTGAGTGTAATATTAACTGTTTAATTTAGTAAAGAAAAAAAACAGTACTGATATCTCTCTGTCGAGGTTCTTATATATAAAGGAGGTGTCCGTGTATATTTATTCACATCTGTTTAATAGTTGTATGTTTTGACCACTGTAAACTGCATAGCTATGTCACTCTTCTCTAGGGTAAATTCATCCGTATCCACTTCGGTCCCACTGGAAAGATTGCCGGTGCTGATATTGAGACTTGTAAGTACAACACTATCCCCTTCCTTCTGTGCCTTCTCTCTATCGTTCTCTCTATTCTGGAATGCCTATTGTGTGCTGTGAAATCAAATCTCCAATTTTAGTTTAGGTTTTAGTTTCTTTATTGTGAATCTTACCGTGAAAATATAGTTCTAAACTCACTCTGAATGCACACCCATACCAATTGTATCTATTATTTTGAACACGTTTTTTGTACCATACCGTGTGAATACCTTCCAACTTTAGATTCGATTATGCAAGTCTGTGTTACGTCGATCTAAGTTGGAACCTAAGAACTACCCATACCTTTTCAACAAACCAAAGAATGATCTCTTTTCTCACTGAATTTTATCAGATACTTTGTGTGCCCCGAATGTTGCCCACCAACACCTCTATTCGTTTCAAAACAATGGCACGCATGTGATGTTTTAATCTTGGCCAACCTCACTTGCACCAGGACCTTGTGTTTTACCTACTAAATGTTGAATTGCCTGATCACTCTTATAACAGATCTGCTCGAGAAATCCCGTGTAACCTTCCAGCAATCCGCCGAGAGAAATTACCATATCTTCTACCAAATCTGCTCCAACGCCGGCGTTAAATACCACGGTTAGTTGTATTCATATTTACAGTTTGGTGTTCTAACATCCGGGATAAGCGTAAGTATGTAACGCGCGCGTATATAGTCGTGTATTGCAGCGATACGTAAATGTAGTTTATAACTTGACACATAGATAACAAAACACACCACAACGTAATTTTACATTTAATTCAAATATTATGAGGTCTGAATTCCTTCTGCAAAAAAAGTAAGTGTTTACCAAAGTAAGGATATGCCAGCTTGTTAGTCAGTTCTTCAAACTGTTCATTCACATACATAATGATATACGTGTGTTTCCAGAGATCTGTCTTGTGTCCCCCGATCCTGGACTCTACCACTTCATCAACCAGGGAGTATTGACCGTCGATGGTATTGATGATCTTGAGGAAATGAAGATTACCGACGTAAGCATTTCGTCCAGACTAAACTGTTTGCAACTGTCAAAGCGTTAACAAAAGCCCTCACATTTTTTAATCAAAGACCTCAAACTGGACAAACCCGGAAACAATGACAATGTATTCACTCATTCAGCTGATAAGTTGTAACTGTACATTAGTTCACCTAAATGTTAAGAAGATGTTTTCGTGAATATTATATCGTGTATGGTTAAATGAAAGCCCAACGGTGCTTATGTAGACCATGTATCTATATTACAGGAAGCCTTCGATATTTTGGGCTTCACACTTGAAGAGAAGACAAGCATGTTCAAGTGCACTGCTGCCATCATGCACTTCGGAGAAATGAAGTTCAAGCAGAGGCCAAGGGAAGAGCAGGCTGAAGCTGATGGATCTGCTGGTACTAACTTGCACATTTTAAATCACCAAGACAATCTATAACAAATGTTCCAAGTATACACACACTGCATGTTATATGCAATTCAATCGAAAGTCAAATGAGTATTGATACTGTTCACTGAAGCACTGATTTCCTCATAATTTTTACATCAATGTTTCTCTTACATTAACACCATATAACTGTACATTTCATTTAAGTACGCTAAATATTATATTCAATCTGTAAGCATCTGGGTATTTCAGAGGCTGAGAAGGTCGCCTTCTTGTTGGGTGTGAATGCCGGTGACTTGATCAAGGGTCTCCTGAAGCCCAAGATCAAGGTCGGTAACGAGTTCGTAACCCAGGGTCGTAACAAAGACCAGGTGTTGTACTCTGTCAACGCTTTGGCCAAGGCTCTGTACGACCGTATGTTCGGCTCTCTCGTAAGAAGAATCAACAAAACTCTGGATACCAAGAACAAGAGAAACTACTTCATTGGTGTGTTGGACATCGCCGGTTTCGAGATTTTTGATGTACGTATTTAACATATACATAGAGGAAGACAAGAAAACCCCTCGTCAATATAATATTTTGTTTCTTGATATGGTGTACGTACGTGTGGTAACTCTATTTCGAATATCCTTATGAATTGTATTATTTCTCAAGAATTGTTCACCGCCTGTTAGCCAAAGAGTATACGTTCGCCATGTGTTCGTCTTCTTTGTGCCATCTCATTCTTCTTTATTTTCCAGTTCAACAGCTTTGAGCAGCTGTGTATCAACTACACCAACGAGAGACTTCAACAGTTCTTCAACCATCACATGTTCATCCTGGAACAGGAAGAATACAGGAAGGAAGGTATCGAATGGACATTCATTGATTTCGGTATGGACTTGCAAGCCTGTATCGATTTGATTGAAAAGGTACGTTGTCTATCACTCTCAATGTTGTATGTATTAATTCTTCGTTGTTGTTTTTTTACTTTTTCATATGCATACATCCAAATACATTTTATGATAGGTTGTGTTTTCGATGCATTGTATGTTTCCTTACCAGTTGTCGTAGTTGAACATTTTCTCTTTCAGCCTATGGGTATCCTCTCCATCCTCGAGGAAGAATGCATGTTCCCCAAGGCCACTGACAAGACCTTCTTGGAGAAGTTGTACACCAACCATCTTGGAAAATCTCCCAACTTCGGCAAGCCTGTGAGAAGCAGAAAGGGTGGTGCTGATGCCCACTTTGAATTGGGTCACTACGCCGGAGCTGTACGTTCACTTAACTTACCTTTTTTTATTGTACCACGTGGTCCATATACAACTTTATTCATTGGTTGTGTTTTACTACTCGCATATATCGACACATATACGAATAGTTCCCTAGCTTAGATATTAAACGTATGTTCTATACTTTATTCCAAACTGATAAACGTGTAAAAGTAACGTGACGTTTGACAACGTGTTTAATGCTATCTACAGGTACCCTACAACATCAGCGGATGGTTGGACAAAAACAAGGATCCCCTCAACGAAACTGTCGTCGCTCTGCTCGTACAGTCTAAGGAAGCCCTGGTCTCCACCCTCTTCATCGCCGCCGCTAGTAAGTATCATCAATAATAACAGTAACAATAGTTTCAGTGAATAAACAATAATATACAACCAGTTTATATTATTTGTAACTTTAGTATATATAGATGTAAAATATAGAATTATTTTGCCTAAATATAATATATATATATGTCCGTGCTATATGAATAGATGAAGAAACTGAAAGTAGAAAACGAGGCTCAAACTATCTGACATTGTCGAGGTCACAGAAGGTAATCCCTGTATATATAGAACAAACCCTCAAATACCCAAATTTAGTAGAAGTAATTTCTAAATAAAGCTGTATATACCCGTTTACACCATTCCTTATTGTATGTCCTTCTTATGGATGCGATAACAATATATTATCACCCGCAAATATACTTATATATCCAACATTCCTTCCTATAGCCGCTGATACCGGTGGTACCAAGAAGAAGCAGAAGTCTGCCTCTTTCCAGACTATCTCAGCCACCCACAAGGTACTGTCTTCCTAACCATCTTTCCTTCTATGTAACCACCATGTACACATATCCCACAAACAATATCAGACACTTTAGATAGACTTCATAAAATTATGGTTTCATTGATTTCACTGTTTTTACATGGACAGTGATGTACTTCTATAGAATATCATGCTGGTCTTTAACAATTAAAGGAACGAAGTAAAACCTAATTATATTCTTCCTATTGATATTAAACATGTTCCTTATAAGATACATGTACATATATATCATATATATTTGTTGTCTTGTTAGATACGCAGGTACATAACGCTACATGTTATGTTGAGAACGTGTTGTATGTATTTGTTTGCCTTTCTGTGTTTTAGGAATCTCTGACAAAACTCATGAAGAACTTGTACACCACTCACCCTCACTTTGTCCGTTGTATCATTCCCAACGAAACAAAGACCCCAGGTAACTATGATGACACAACTGCGTGACTTGGAATGATCAAGAGTTTCTTCCCCTTGGTATATGGTACCATATACCCATCCACCCCAGAGTGCAGTGATACCCTTTGTATGAAGCCTTCCCTTGTGTTCTACACAGTATACAATGCATGTGTATAGAAACCCCCGACGAGTTGGCAGAGTACAATGACAAACAGAGAACCAACGCATGCCTTATTTTCAGTACCCTAGAGGTTATCAAAGATCTGACGTCAGAATATCCCCTTATTAATACCCGAGTGATTCTTCTAAACCGTAGTTTGATACTATGAGCATGTAGATACCTTCTTTATTCCCGTACCAGATTATCTTCTCCACTTTGATAGAGTAGCGGACCAAGAGTTCCTTTGCGTTTTGTTTTTGTTTTCTTGTTTCTTATTCCCCTGCTTGGTTTGTTCCTTGTTTGGTGTGCAGTTAATTACAACACATTTACAGAAGGCGAATGTCGTTGCTGGATATGCAGTTAGGATGTATTTGACCTCTAGAGACACCATGTTTTGCCAGTACTGTTAACCTTGATTTTCCCTCCTCCTTTGACATGCATGACTTACCACATTATTTGTTTCTGTAGGAATCTCTACTAAGATTGATGAAACATCTTGGTTCTACGAGGCCACACTTCGTTCGGTGTATTTTGCCGAACGAGAACAAGGCTCCGGGTAAGTGCGGAGACACACGAGTCAGAAAACATGGACATTGCTCCATACCAGGGCACGGATAACTAACTTTCTGAGTGTTCATTGCCGTCTACTAACGTTACCAACTATCACCACAATTAGTTATAAACGAAATTCCTATCTTCATTCTTGTCCTAGATTTAAAAACATAGTATTCGTCCAGTATTTCAAAATTTCTATTTTCTAATCATTTTAACAAAACGACACATTATTTTATTACGTACATGTGTGATTTCTTGTCTACTACCAAGTATTATTCCCCCGTCTGATCCTTGTCCTCATCGACATGTGACTGAGCGTGTATTGTGTTTGTTACAGGTGATATTGACGCTCCATTGGTATTGAACCAGCTCCAGTGTAATGGTGTACTTGAAGGTATCCGTATTTGTAGAAAGGGTTTCCCCAACAGGATCATCTACTCTGAGTTCAAACAGAGGTAACGTTGATAGCTTTATTTGATATTAACACACCTCGTGCATATATTTCAACTACAGGCAGTGAACAATTATAAACTAAATGAATTAAAAGTATGTTCAATAGTCTATACCAATTTACCACTATAATTATTAACATATGACACGTCACACTTTGTGTCTATATTTAAATATGTGTTGTTTCTCTCCCCGCAGATACTCCATCCTGGCCCCCAACGCCATTCCCCAGGGATTCGTTGACGGCAAAGTTGTTACTGATAAGCTCTTGACCGCTCTCCAGATGGACCCCAACGAATACCGTCTTGGTACCACTAAAGTCTTCTTCAAGGCTGGTGTATTGGGTATGCTTGAGGATATGCGTGACGAGCGTCTGTCTAAGATCATCACCCTGTTCCAGGCCAACATCAAGAGTTATTTGATGCGCAGACAGTACAAAAAACTCCAGGACCAGAGGTTCATATTTACACCACTCGCCTAGTAAATTACAACAAAAATAGCATTCAAAAACAACTATTATGCAGCTTAACCTCCTCATAGTAAAGCCCTATACATTGTTTACAAACCAAATATACATGCAATGACCTGCTTAAAATGATCTCATGTAGTATGCTGCAATTAAGTCACCAAATTATGCGGGACTCTCTTTAATTAGTATGACATTGCTTTAATTTCAGAGTTGGTCTGTCCGTCATCCAGAGAAACATCAGGAAATGGTTGGTTCTCAGAAACTGGCAGTGGTGGAAACTGTACATCAAAGTCAAGCCACTCCTCAACATTGCCCGTGCCGAAGACGACATGAAGGTGAAAGAAGCCGAGCTTGAGAAGACAAAGGCTGAGCTTGCTAAGGTCGAGAGGATCAAGAAGGAATTGGAAGAGCAAAACGTCACCCTTCTCCAACAGAAGAACGACATGTACCTCCAGTTGCAGGCTGAACAAGACACCCTCATTGATGCCGAAGAGAAGATCGAGCGTCTCATCAAACAGAAGGTTGACTTCGAGGCTCAGTTGAAGGACCTCGAAGAGAGGTTGTTGGACGAAGAAGACTCCACTGCCGAACTCGAGGGCGCCAAGAAGAAGTTAGAAAGCGACATTGGTAACCTTAAGAAAGATGTTGAAGATCTTGAAACATCTCTCGCTAAGGCCGAACAAGAGAAAACCACCAAAGATAACCAGATCAGAACACTTCAAGACGAGATGGCCAAGCAGGACGAACAGATTGGCAGGCTCAACAAGGACAAGAAGAACCTCGACGAAAACCTGAAGAAAACACAAGAATCTCTCCAGGCTGAAGAGGACAAGGTCAACCACCTTACCAAAGTCAAGGGAAAGCTCGAGGCCACCCTCGACGAGGTTAATACATTTACTATACCAAAGTTATACAAATGTAAACTATTAATCATTTACGACCTCTGATAAAAAAAACTTGATGATTCCTTCATTATATACCAGTATGTACATAGAAAAATGTATTGACTGTTATGGAATGCAAATTTAAGACTTTACCTGCATCTGCATCGGAGTGCTTGTACCAGAACGATACATTAATGCTACTATTTCCAAAACGATATAACATTAAACTCTATCATATCTCCAACATGGACATGCTGTTCACATTAGAGATCACAGTCAATACTTATATATGTATATAGGAATACGCAGTGCATGTATGTTGAAATCTAATGAACGGAATGGTAATCACACTTTTGTTGATTTGTGAACTTAAAAGATCACATTACCTTAATGATCCCAAGCAAGACATATATTAGCAATATGTGCTGTTTTTGTTGACTGTACAACTGTACGATGTGCGCATTTGTTCACTCACAGTTGGAAGACAGCTTGGAGCGTGAGAAGAAGGTACGCTCAGATGTTGAGAAGGCAAAGAAGAAGGTCGAGATCGAGCTTAAATCCACACAGGAAACTGTTGAAGATCTTGAACGTGTCAAGAGGGAACTTGAAGAAAATGTCCGAAGGTAGAGTCATAAATGATATCCCCCTTTAAGACAAGAATGTAAGCTATTGCAAATATTTCAAATGAGTCTTAATGAGAGTTTTAGTTGTACTTTCCTGGATAGCAGTTGCTCATTTTTACATCTGTATGAGATCGCTGTTGAGATCAGTTATCGACAAGACAATATATTTCCCCAATATCAGTTTGTTATAAGTCCCAATAGGTGAACAACGATGCTAACAACGTGTTATTTGCAACTGTCAAACTATATTACTATAATTAGCATGTTACCCCTTGCATTAAAGTTTCCAAGAAGGAACAAGTATTCCGACATTATTTGAAATGCATCAATAAGACTTAATTCGAAAGTTTTATCAAACTTGTTTGTGTTATTGATTTGCAGGAAGGACGTTGAGGTCAAGAACTTGAGCTCCAAACTTGAAGATGAACAGAGCTTGGTTGCCCAACTCCAAAGAAAGATCAAGGAACTCCAGGTAAGTTGGTTTGGCAGAACGCCTGGGTAGATTCCCTTACATTGC
>ENA-OREC01000289-OREC01000289.1-marine-metagenome-genome-assembly--contig:-NODE-289-length-17499-cov-14.715704_pt1 | contig 17499 bp, 4 predicted proteins | sample MGYA00248626_ERZ508543 | MGnify/ENA primary metagenome ERZ508543 (study PRJEB26211, sample SAMN05518279) | marine metagenome | isolation source: Puget Sound, Washington, USA | host: Bankia setacea...
TACATATACTATTGACTTCAGCCATCTCAGACACATGTATACATATACTATTGACTTCAGCCATCTCAGACACATGTATACATATACTATTGACTTCAGCCATCTCAGACACATGTTTGTGGGATCAATAACAGCCATCACTTATATTTTGGATTGTTATCTACATTCTAAGTACTGGTTGGGTCCAGGAAAAGATACTGATGACACAGTGTGTTGATAGAGAAAACTAAACTTGGAATGATTGAATATGAAATATGCAAATACTGTGATTAAGTTGTGTACTATACAATGTATATCTTATCAAATTACAAATATAATGTGCATGTAGGTAACAACGAAACTCTATTCCACTAAAAATGCTCCAGACTAGAAGAATGTTCAGTTAACAGCAGGTTTGGGGTTTATAGAGCTAAAGTTTGTTAATAAGAAAAAAGTACATGGGACTTGAAACATATAAGTGTTCAGTGTGGAGGGATTTCAGTTTAGCTTTCACTTTAATACATATGTATATTTAATAATTACAATTTCATACATTATTTTTGGAACCTAGATAACGATAATCTGATATATATTCAAAACCCACATTTTTTAATATTGATGTACATTTTTATTGATGTATTATTGTTCTGTAGATTCGGCTTTATTTTGCACTTACAAATGTATTGCTTTTGTAGCTGGGGAACAATTTTTATAGAATATGTAACTACTATGTTATATAAATGTTATATTTTGATGTTATAATGAGTAATATAATTTGTTGAGATAAATAATGAGAGTTTTAAAGATAAACAATCTTCTGAAATATTTCTATTTTGTACAAATTATACTGATGTTGGATTATTTAATTATGATTTAGGACACCAAATAAGTCCATGCAGTGAAATGAGACTTATCAGTTTTGGCAATTATAATAAAAGTATGGAAATGTATTACAAACTTCAGCTACATTTTTGTACTTTATACTTTGAATTCTTGTGTCTATCTGCTAGGCAATGGTTTTTTCTCTCAGAAAGCTAGTAGGGATTCAGGTATGTCAGTTTGCGGATGGTACCTAAATCAAGTAACAATCGTACAGTATGTTCTAGAGCAAATTGTGATACAATGATAAAATTGATGGCTTCCTGTGTTGCTCAACATTGAATACCAAGCAATAATACCAAGTAAATCATGTCTGTCTGATAAAGCACTTGTTTTACTCTATTTATCATAGGAGCCTTTTTGTATAGATTACATGGTCAGCTGTGAAGTTATGCATTGGGCTAGGAGAGCCTTTGACGAGATATAGCTTGTATCTGTTCATATATTGATGATAATAACTATAACTTGTTATTGTATAGTGAATTTTGGTATATTCATGAAGCAACTACAATGTCAAGATACATAACTTATAAACAATAGTTTGCACATGTGACAATGTAGTATGCATCATAGCAAAGGTTGTATGTAAAAATGTTGTAACTATGAAATAAGTCAACAACTAGGACAGTTATTTGTTCAATCCTCAATATGCAAGATCAACAACTTATGTTATCAGACAATTACTCCAATGATGACCGATTCAAAACCTGCCCATGTGTGTAATACAAATGTAGAAGCATCATGAAAGGACATGAAATGTGGTGTTTTACTCATCACAATAAGCTATGCATGCTACTTGGTAAACGTAAAAAACTGAAGGGTTGCATAGAAAACTGTTTTAATATAATTCCTCTTATTCAACGCACTGGTATAGTTACAACAATTTTCCGTTCAATCCTTGATATGAAAGACTGACAGTGTTTTACTTATCACAGCAAGCTAGACATTGCTACTGTAAATGTAATATACCAAGGCCAAGATGTAAGACTGTCGTAACATAATTTCTATTTAATATACAGTTACCACAGTTTCCCTATTAACTGTTGAACCTTGTATCTACATTGCTGCTCATTGAATTCATTCTGTGCCTTTAGTGCTGCTTTACATGTGCTCTACAAACCTGTATATAGTGTTTAACCATGTATGACTCTGCTGTTGTGACCCTAAGGCCTTTCTCACTTGTTTTGTACAGGTCACCCTACCATTATATCATTGCTTATTTCATATACGCTATCAATTCTTCATCGTAAAACAAGTTCTATCTGAAATATAGTGTTAACTATGGGGATAGATTGAACAGGTTTACAATGGAGTTTTTTTTGTTTTTTTCCATTTATGTTTTCCTACTCAAGCTGTTTGTCCATTACTAAAACTGTGCCTTTTTACTAGGTTGTGATGTATCAAGTGTAAATCATTGGGAAATAAATCCTATGTTAAAACTGGTTGTGAATTTCGAAATGTTTACATATTGTAAAAAGGTTTTATCTGCACTATGTAATACAATTTTATTTTTTTTAATTATTTTTTTTGGGAGGGGGGGGAATCATTTGCTCTCACATATACAACGTTTTGGGAGTTGATTGTAACAATTTAAACAGTTCATGAATTTAAATGTTATTCTTATATATATAAAAGACAGATAGTATAAAACACCCTCACATTATTGTCTCATTAAATCAGATATTTCCACTGACTTTCTTTTCCATTAAAATGTTAAGTGCAATGATTTTCATATTCTCTACATTGAATTTTGAAGTATTGTACTTAATTAACAATGTTGAACTTCACTCTTATACTAATTTACTGACCATAATTGTGATCCTTTCATAAAGTCAGCTTGTTATTTGACTGAAGAAGCACATACCTTTACTATCAGAAAGCTTTTTCTTGTAATAGAACACTGAAGATTGTTACCATGTTCTTTTTTTACGCCCCAAACATGTGTTGGATAATGGTGGATAGTTACCCCTTATTGTCTGTGCAAGAACCTGTCCATCCAACTGGGTCATAATAGGGGTCAATCTTGGCATTTTGATACATTTTAGTTTATTAATAATTGATATATATGAATCATTCAATGGTAGTTGTTAGAATTTTGTTCTGTTTTTGTACACATATATGTTCATGGTTTGTTCCATTGTTTACAGTGTCATGTCTCAGTGTATAGTGTTTTATGTCTCTGAATGTATTGTTTTCTTATTGTTGCTCTACATGTAACATGAACACTATCATGTGTCATTATTATTTTTTGAATTTCAACAAACAATAGCTGTGATTATTAAGTATTTTGTAACTGAGTAGATTTACTTTGTTCTAATGTACAGCCAGTTCAAATAATAAACTACAAGAAATTGTACATTGATTTTGTCTTATGTTTATCAAACCTGGTGGAGTAAGCTTGATATAACTGTCACAGAGGCAGTTTAGTGTGTGCTCGTGTGTATATCTATCCAGGTAAGTTTGGTCTAGTCAAAAACGTTTTGGCTGACAGTCGTAATTGTTGGTCACAAATGACGAACATGACTTGATAATGTGTAGCCCCAAATGACTCATAAAGCTACCTCAAAGGTCAAGGTAATGGTGGGCTCAACATTCTTGACCTTTCGGCAACAAATAACTGTTTTTTACTTACTTACAAGACCTTATAATTTATTATCTTCAACAAAATATCTGATAATGTAAGTATATCCTTGTTTTGTCTCAATGAATCCTATTTTGAAGTTAGTCCAAGTTTTAGATATAAGTATCTCAGCAGTATATTCTGTGTTGTTATATCAAACAGGCAACTTGCTATACATGTACTAACTCAATGACCCACACATTGCACTGAGCCTTATGATGGTTTGACTCATAGGTAAAATGTATATAACCCTAGAAATAGTGGTTGACAGCATATAGACAAGAGAAACAATTTGCTGGCTTAATGTTTTAAAGTTTTGTTGTACTAAAACACCATGATACTAAATCTGAGATATGATACAGAATCACAATAGATCAACTCTTAATTATTATGTGGTTAAAATACACACACCTTCACTTCTTTAAAAGAAACATAACAAAACAAACAACATTGGTAGTACTTAAAGGTTGTGAATCTTACTTTGAGGTGAAAAATATCATTTTTTTATAAATATGTATATTGTCAAGCAACAAACTCCTCCAGATATTTATTTGAGTTTAGAATTTAGAAACACGATTTTCTTCTTAATATCAGCCTTGTCATTTGATATATTGACTTTGCAACAACAACATTTGTTGTACGTCTATCTAGGCATGTAGGCCAAGATAGAAACTGTCATTGAAAATGTAAGTCTTAAATTGCAGCGCTTTCCTAGAACATAATATTTATTGCAAGGTAGTTGTGCTATTTTAGCAACTTTAAAAAATTGAACATTTTACCTCAAAATAAGAATCACAAGCTTTAAACTTTGAAAATACATGAATGAAATGCTAAACATAGGTTCTAGTTTTAATCAAAAGAATGAATAGCAGGTAACATATTTCTCGAAAAAAATAATATGAATTGTATTTTAAAAGTTAATATAAAAGAGAGCCATACCATGAATCATGCTTTCAAACTGTCATGGTATCCGATAATTGCTTAAATATCACCTACACTAAGGATAAAGAAACTATATTGAATGGCAGTTTAATAATATGTCCAAATTATCTAATTTTTCCCATTATTGCAATAGAAGAATCTAATGTGTTTTGTAACTTTCGAGAACTTTACTAGTTTACTACAAAATTAACAGTTCTGTGTAAGTATTCTCACACCATTTAAACGTCATTGTTTGCCATGCATGAACAAAACACAAATAAAATCAGTAACAGTGTTAGAGGTATTATGGAAAGGGTCATATTTATGAGTGTTGTTAATTTTCCTTTTTAAATTGCAATGCAAATTAATACAGTTTTTCAGGAAGAAAAACACACACCACAATTGCACACAATAGATTTGTGTTTAATTCATACACACAATTCAGAATAAAATCTTTTTGTGACACATTTTTGGGGAAAATAGAAAAATCTGATCCATTGATAAATACAATGCCCTATAATTGCCTCAAAACAAAATATTCCTTCACCTGTAACTGCATGGGTCCTAGAAGTTAACCTAACTTTATTAACAGTATTGTAGTTAGAGTTACACAGTTTCAATCAGGGTTTTTTCTACATGTCCCAAAAATATTGAGCAAATTGTTACCATGGTTACAATACACACTGGTCAGTGTATTCATTGATGAATATAGATAGTATTTAAACCTACTTTCACTTTCGCTTAGTGAATAATGCCCGGTATATATTGACGAAGTGTGCGCTAAAACCAATACACACTAAACAATAAACCCGACAGATAAAACTTTACAGCGTCGTAGAGAATCGGTAAATTGCATGTACACACGAACCATAACAAATACACGTGCTTTGTTACTATATTTAGACTGAACGTGACAGTTCCGCTTAGCAAATTGCATTGTGGGATACAATACAATAATTTGACAGACACCTGAGCAGTTTTGTTTACCTCGAGATTTTGCAGTAAGAAAGGTGATGGCATCTACAACGGCGACGGATGCCTCATCTGAAGATCCCCGGACAGTCGCCCATGAGCTCATAAATGGTAAGTTAGCAAAGTGCATCTGTAGATCACTAGATTTATATAGTCGGCTATTGAGGACAGATGCCATGCAGCTAAGAACTGTCAGCCAATACTTTGCTTGTAGCAACGCATAATGTTACTATGCGAAATTAGCTAACGCTATGCAGCATACATGCATCACATAGTTTTTAATCACTTGCATTTGTTGCTTCATAAAAAGAGATCAAAGTTCATTTGAATACTGTTAAAGCGCAATTAATTCTACGCAAGTGCCCAATTAAAAACAAGGGAGATAACTAAGATTGATATGTTTCATACATGTCAATGAGGAAGAAGAAACTGTATCTCACAAACCCAAGCCCCTTATTATTAATGCTCACACGAATGATTACCATATAGTTTTGTAAATCTAGGTTTAGATATAATGATTTGTGATATATGTATAATATATATTTGCCGACATAGCTGAGACTACAGAAGGAGCAAAACAAATCCAAACATATAAAAAGAAATATATATCTAACCCCCCTATATATAAGTGTCAAAGTTTATCGACATTGAAGGTTAATAAATATACAAATTATTTAAATAGGGTGGATGTAAATTGCATCATGTATAATAGTTTAATTGAATGTCAAACTAAGCAGTATATATCTAGTGGGTATTCGACGGTTTACGCTATTTTCCAGTGATTGATAAACTAAAGCTATATTTTAAAATACACAGACAATTTTATCCTGCTATGCAACCTTTATCATTGTCATTTGCTTAAATCTTCTAGCTAGTGTGCGTTTGTTTACATCAAACACAAATTGGCTGGTACTTACTAAGCATGCATCTTGAAGTCACATGTTCTCTTTTCGACTGTCGAAGGTCAATAGCTATAAAACTACATTGCATAACTTAAATTAGGTGTAAAGTTAGTTTATAGGATAGCCTATGATTTATCATCAATTTGTGACAATTTGAACACTTTTAAACAAAATCTGTTATGGTTTCCAACACATTTTAGCAGCATGATGCATACATTGGAGTTATACTTTTAAACAAATGTGTACCCAAATGGGTCACCATTTCTCTTACCTTATTTGGGTTACAAGATGACATATGAACCCACTTTTCACACCTATGATCTGTGACAACTTGTTAACTAAACATTTAACCAATATGGCATAAATTTCAAAACCACTGGTAAGAAAGTTTCGTATTTTGTAAATTAGACGTATTGATTTATCTAAATTTGAAATCTTCCAGACAATTTTAAGAAATCGATTGACTTTGACACCTATTTTTTCGCGAGCAGTATACTTTCATTTTACAAACATCAAGTGACGTCATTGATTTGACAGGCGTGTTTTACCAGACGATCTTTCAACATATTTTGAACGGTAATGTTGTGTTAAATAAGGGGAATTAAAAGGTGACATTTTGTGATAGAGTAAAAGTATGAAAAGATCTATATGTGTGTAGTATTGGTTTATTGTCTTACCTTACGTATGACCATTTTTGAAAATTTCTTGCTGGACAATATATTGTTGACTTTGCAAACAAAACATTACGTGATAAGGCAGAGCGTGCGCAAACTAAAAGCAGAAATGGTGCAATCGGATACCGTCGGATAGAACTCTAGGTCAAAATCACTCTTCTGTGGGATACATGAGATAAGCATACCTTGGTAAAAGAGAACCATGTGTTTATTATTGGGAGCAGGAATATGTGTCGCACTACATTAACATACCATTTCAAGTCCAAGCATACCACACAATTTGAGGATTTATAAATTTGATTTCATGACAAATAATTCCAACGTCACTGACTCATGAATACATTATCTAAGTAAAACAAATCTGATTTAGCGAAATACTGCAGATGCAAACAACAACATATTCCAGTGCAAAGCCTGAAGATCCTCTTTTAACGATGCTTTTTATTGATAACTAATAGAAATGTTTTATCGGCAGTCCTAAAACCCCAACAGGGAACTGAGTATGGAAGATGTACAGGTTAAGAACAATAATCTCCCTTAACTTCCAAACATATGCCACTAGCATTGTTGAGTGAGGTGTCTTGTCTAAGTACATGTGGGTAGACCAGCAGTTTAACACAGGACCCCATAATTTTGGATTTCAATCCCATAACCACTGGACTACATAAATCTACAGTATGGAATTGTATAATTGAAAATTACACCAATAATATTCACAAATAATGAAATATACCATCAACCATAGTCAATACAGTAGGATGGGTATTTCCCCATATTCGGTATTTTCATTTTGAGTATATCAGCAGGTTCTAAAGGAATAATTCTTGAGAAAACAAATCATTTTAACATCCATTGACAAATGAGACCTAAAGAATTTAAAAATGTAGTGTACCACTTAAACATTGCATGTCATTTACTAGAACAGAATCTTATTTAGAGATAACTAGCTCTTCTGTTTGTGTTAAATTCATGACACACAAACAATTATATGTAAATGTGATATTTTTCTTGTAGAACTACCGAAATCGTACACTTATACAAGTGCACTGTGACTCCATGGCACCCAAATATTTATCCAGTATAGTATGTGTTTTTACTGAATATCAGAATCTAATAATATTTGGCATATGAATGTACCACTTATATAATAAGTATGACGTTATCAGCCAATCAGTGAAAGCTGAGCCCTTCATTATATTTATTATAAAAGAAAAGCATGCTAAATCAATTATTCCTACTTGCTAGTTTTTAACACATGTTGTCATGTCTGGCTGGGGACTAGCTTGGCTAAGAAAGTTGGGGACATTTATTTAGTGAGAATTGACCGAAGATGTTTGATACACAAGTTAACATCTGTCAAGTAAACTGTCTTCTCCCTCATGTCACAATAGAAGTGTCAAGTGAGACCCTAAGGGAAACTAGTTCTCTTAAGTCTTCCGTTAGCTGGAGCTCTATATTGCAATGTGAGTGTGTGATGATATAAGATTACATTACACTTACATTCTCACCCACAGGTGTGTTAGAAGTGCATTGTACACATTTTAAGGTAATCAATGGTCAATCAAAAATGGCATGTTCTGTGACTAAAGGCTGTTTGGTTCTCTTCAGCACAACTAGGTATGCCCATACAAAGTCCATTTTTGAAACACTCTAGTCAAAGTAATACTTCTTTTTATTAAAATTCAGGCAAAAAGTTCTCCTTCAAATGCCGATCTCTGACATCATTTTGAATTTGTCATATGTTTTTGGAACCCTTCACTTTGTATTTGAGATATTTCCAAACACAAGGATGAACAAGAATGTTTCAATAACAACAAAGTTAAATCATTTTAAAAGAGTATTCACTGTGTTATGCCTATATAACATATATATATATGATGAAAGCTTTTGAAATACACAATTGAATGGTCATATCGGGAAAAAAGATGTGCGTTTTTGAAGGACATGATTCAGATATGAAAGTTAACAAATTAATCTGTTGGTGACTTATCAATAACTCAAATGTTTAATCTACAAAATTGACAAAGCCTGTAAATGAACACCATTGTCCAATTTTCACTGAGAAATATTTAATTGCCTGTTGTAAAATGTGTGAAAATCATATTAAGTGGCCACTAAACGTGACCCCTAGATGTGGATAACACAGTCAAGCTGTTGATTTATCAACGCGGTAGATCGATCAATGACGTAATCAAGATCAAGGCAAACTTATATGTTGTTACACTAGTCAACATACTGTGTTCTAGGGCATCAGTGTACTTCAATTTAAGGCACCTAGTCAGAAGATTAAGGGAGAACTGCAGACTTAAGGGAGTACACTAATAGCCATTCTGTAATTAAGGGAGCACAGCCTCTAGACGGCTGATTAGTCTTTGCGACTGACCTGCATGTTAGTCATAGGATTGGTACAACTTGACATAAAGTTGACTGGGTCAGTCTAGGGAGTGTTTGGAGAGAAATTGTTACATAAATGATTAACTAAACAGCTTATAAAACAAAGCTAAACAGGCAACAGTGAGACTTATAACAAAAAAAGAAAAAACATATTTTGACTTGTCTATCACAAACTGATGAACCAATGTGTTTGTTTGCTCTATGAATTTCTCTTTCAACCAAATCTTTTTTTCTAGAGATGATAACTATACCATTAACACTGTCATGTGATGTGGTATACTTGAATCAGCTAGTTCATCAGTCTCTATATGTAAACTTGCCTTACAGATTACTGTAGAATGCTTGTGAGTGGTTGTCACCCGATCAAAGGTCAAGGTCATGACCATTGGCTGAAAGTCTGTCTAAAACCTGTAGCACACTGTCACTTATTACAATGGAATAAATACCCACTGTTAGTACTACTACTGAGTATTAGTAGTGATGAATTAATTTAATTGTATCAGTTTCATCAATTTGAAATATGACAGTAACTAAACTAAGGGTCATTTGTCTGCCATGATTTGAAACATAAGACACTTCCAAGTATTATTCTATAAACTTAAAAGATGCATTCTGCATAAAATACATTACATTACTAAAGGTTTATAGTTTGAATGGCTGCCCATAACTGCATATTTAGCATTTAAAGTCTCTCACATGTGTTAGCTTAGATAAGGCAAACTCTTGCTTGAATGCATTTCTTAGGTATATATGATCTGAACGGTAGCAATGCTGTTTACTTGTTGTACACTTATGTTCTTTCAATGCACATTAATACTTTAAATTCCACTGAAGTGTCAATGCCTCTGGGTGTTTATTTCAGGTCAACATTTTAAGGTGACTGTCTCTTAGTTCACTTTATTGCTATTTACTGTATTAGCTGTTACAATTCATTCTTTTGCACTCATTATTGAACCTGCAACGCCCTTTTGATTATGTGACAGAATTTGCAACTATCAAATAATTTATATACAGTGGAAAGCATCCTGAATAAACAACTTGCTGAGTCATGGCTCGCGAGTGACCAAAACCAAGCAAAATTGCAATGCCAGTACGGTTGTATAGGGTTAACCAACATGTGATTTATATATTTGTGACAGTACATGCAGTTCTAATAGCTCCAGATTAAATGCTGTTGCCATTGAATTTATTTAAAAACTTATAAAACCATATATGTACCATTCCACGTCCTGGTAATGAAAGGTCGTAACTCCTTCTTTATAGTCTACCACTTACGACCTTTCATTACCGGGACTTCGCATTGCAAATATCAAAATTACACAACCCTATATTGTTAGTAACATTTTTGGTTGAACTGTGTGTTACTAGTAGTGTTTTCAATGCAATATCAATGGTGGTAACCTACAGTTGTGGCAAGGTCTGACTATAAAATTAATTTTCCCTTCAGACGAGTCATGTCATACCTTCAGGCTTCTCTTGCCTTTTAAAGCGGCATAATTGTATAAATACATGCCTTATTCAAGTGTAACGGAATTTATGCAAACAATGTGTAGAGTTACATTGTCAGCTGGTAAATGCTAAAGTAGTGATTGAGAGTAACAGTAGCTTAGTAAAGAGTAATGAAAGTAGCAGTGACCAGAAGTAACCCTTAGCACAAGATGTATATGGGTCAGGTCAAGTTCATTCACCTGTTAGCAAGCTCAGCCACTAGTATTGGAGATATTATATAGACACTATAATTATACCAGTGACAACGAAATCTTATAGCCAGTAGCAGTTCTCACTAAATATATTGGAAAATACATGCTTACCAAGGATACTAAACATAGCCCCATAGCCGCAGTGTGGTGGTAAAAAGTGAAAAATGACAGAAAACCTATTTGCATAATTAATTTCATAGTGTTAACATTGATCAGTGAATCTGTGGCTGTAAACGTTGTTGGTTGGATTGTAGTTCACTGAAATGAAAAGTTTTATGCATTTGGATTTATTTAATGAAAATAGGATGGGATTATTTGAGACTGAAAGTAAGTGCACTATTGATTACATGCTCTGTTATAAAACATTTGAAGCTAAGATAACATGTGAACAGAACTGGTGTATTGTACAGTACATATTTACTTTTTCTTGACTCGAGACACAATGCAATACTACAGATAGAGCTATGTACATCAAATATGATTATATCTAGGTATTGATAGGTAAATATCATGCATTTTGAACCATATTGCTAACAACTATTAGTTTGTAATCAAAGCACAGCAACGTAAAATGAAAAAATATTGAAACAACCATTGCAGGGCTATTTAGGAATTTGTTGACAAATCTACGGTGATAACTCATTGATACGATTTAACACATGTGATGTATATGTCTAAATAGTCACGCTTAGTCACAATATATTTGTAAAGAATGTGATGCTATTTGAATATTCAGAATAAATATTAAAGTATTAAATAGGCTTTGCATTGTTTAAGTAATTCACTGTTATACCTATAGCCTGTAGTACTGGTATAACAGCGTGATGCTAATTTGCATAAATGCATAAATACGATGTTTTTGAATTTCAATTTATGTAAACTAAGACACAGCAAACACACTAACAGCATGTGCACATTACAATATTTATACAACATAATAGTCAACAGTTGATGCTCTTTGCTGAAAACCAAAAAAATGACACGAATTTTGTCATGTTGTCCGCTCCCAGAAGTTGACGTTGGCTGGTCTTGCAGTTGGGCGTGTTGTTTATTTTATATCCAGAGAGAAGACTAGAAAACCGTGGCCCCTATCCCAGAGTCTTTCTCCGTCATATAGGCAAGAACAGTGTATGCTGCAGGAATAGTATAGCTCACATGTATTGGAGAGCTAAATTTTATTGTATCATTTGTTGACCACTTTCTGACAGGGAAATGCTCTTGGCATGTATGATGTAATCACTTGAATGTATTTGTTAACGAGTCATAACTATAGTTCCAGTGATAAATGTTGATTTTAGCTCTGTTGAAGTGTGAACATCTTCTTGAAGTAACTGTTTTGCTAAAGTTGCAATCATACAAGTAGGTCTGTAGTTCTTGCATTTTTACCCAGGAGCTTTTTTATGCAATTATTTTCCTCACCAATGAATACAAGTTTAGCAAAGTTGAAGTATGATAAACTTCTTGAAGTTTTTTTGCTTAACTAGCAATTAGTGTTTACATGTTTGCGTCCCTGAACCCTTTAGTGTGTGGCATACATGAAGCTGACCTTTCAGTACTGACTCAAGTTACTGCTAGTGTTGCATAGCTCAAATTTGTCTGCACACTTCTTATATTTTTAACAAAATTTAATAATTTAACACCACTCACATGTGTCTCCTCCTGACTTAGAGGGTTACATATGTACTAGCTATGAGGTTGTTTACCTGCGATTGTGAGAGGGACTTTATAGTTGTTGTATGGGCAATGACCTCCCGAGCGTTCACATTGGGAGATTCTCCTGGTCGTGGATATTAGTCTTCACTGTAAGGCAAAATCAATAGGCAGTGGAGTCCATAGCTGTTGTCTAAAGAGAAAAGACAAAAATACAGAGAAATAAAACAAGGGTTGTCAGTCTATAAAAAGACCTTTCCCACCATCTGTATTAATCATTGTGCACTTAATTAGCACCAGAATGAGTTTTAAATCTCCATGCTTAGGGCCACATTGTTCTGCCTTTTATCGTGCTTTGTGTAAGTTTGTGAGAAGTGATTTGCAGCTGAGAGGCCTGCAGTGATGTGATCATTGATAGTATTGGTGCCTACTTCATTGGAAGCTTGATCTTAGAAAGGGAAATTTAGGGTTGGGAAGATCAATTTGGATAATGTTATATGTAGATTAGGGCACGAACATTATCAAAAGATCTACACGTCTTGCTCACTATGGGAATGGTAAAAAAACACAAGAAAAATGCATTACTGATTTCAAAATTGCCTCCCGTTCTACACGCAAAACCACTTGTCAGGGCAATAGGACCAGTGGAATTTGTGTGCCTTGTAGATGTAAAAAGAAGTGTATTTTATTTATTCAGGCAATAGTCATGTACTTTGTGGTACACTTTGTTTCTTTCAAAAGTCATAACTGTATTTATTGGGGCCATGTCTAAATACCACGCTTCATTGAAAAATCATTCAAGATGGAAGATGTAAATGTCATTATTGATCACAAACAAAGGTCACCTCCTTTGAAATCAGCCTGCAAAATAGAGTTGTAAGGATTTTGATGGCACACAATCTCATTTATCTGGTGCTACAGATGACTAATTAAATATGATGCACAAGTGAACAACAGTCCAGCAGCTACATCGCTTTGTTTACAACATCTAAACACACAATTTAGAAAGCATAGGTTGGGTTTAAAGTGTGGAGATTATGGCAGGTTCATGTACATATGTTAACCATGGTTTATGACATAAGCGCAGCCTATATTATACACATGTACTTTATATGTAGGACTATTTATAGTAGACAGGTAGATTATGAGGTGTACAATTCTGTAATGTTGATTTAAAACAGATCAATTGGTATAGATCCTATGTAGAAGATTGCCTTAAACCTTTGACTAGTGTGAAAATGAGCAGTGTTACATTCAATTCCTACAGCAATATCATAAATACAATATATCGTGCTTTGTGGTTTGCCTTGGTTCAGACACAACTGAAAAACAAATTGCTCATTGCCACTATCCAACCTTGATACAGGGTTGTAAACAAGACTGCTCTAGCTTACTGACAAGCTATAACATACACACATGCTTCAATAAAAGTACTATAAAACTAGGGGTGATTTGATCAAAGTCTTATTTCTTCCCTTTAACTCAATGAACCAGAAAGTTAAGGGTTTTCATCAGAAGAAACTTATTGGGTTACAATTTACTGTTGAAAGCCCCATTCTGCAGATGTAGGAAACATGTATATTGTGGGTTGAACGGAAGACTGATATCTAGCTTCTCATTCATATAGTTACAACACTTTTTAGTTTAACTTACGGGGCTGTGAAAATATATAACTTGGTAGCATTTAAATGATGCAAAATATCAATGCTTTGATACCGGAAGCTTGTGTATTTGAGATTCATTCCAGTTTCACACATCATATTCAGGCGTTATGATTAAGTAACTCAATGACTCATCAAAAGGCTTAGTATAATTGCCAGCTCTGATATACCAGTATTGAGTTTGTATAAAAGTGAGTGATACATCTTCAAACTGTGCTTGGATACTAGACCAGTTGGGAGATGAAAGTGACATGGTTCTAAGTGCTATTGAACAAAGAAGCAGTTAGAACCTTTTAGCAAAGATCTGTTGTGGTATACTTGGCATTGAAAAGTTTTTGTGTCTGCTAGATTATTGAATGTTATTGATACCCCAGCCCCTTGAATTGTGTGACATGTATTTTGCCTATGAACTCTAATCAAGGTGTACATGCCAAAGAAGAGATAAATGGGAATCCATAGGAAAGGAAATATTGTGATTTAATAATAAGAGATATCAAACTAAAATTTTACATTTAGCTGGAGTTTACTTATGCTTTTTGCCTTCAAGCTGTCTGTGTTTACTGCATATTGCAATCATCATTCATAGGAGGATAAACATATGCGAGGAAATTGTCCGATTTGCCACAAAGGTCCATGACAAATCGTTTTCCAAAATCACAAAAACCTAGATAGTACTGGTAGCTCAAAATGGTTGTACAGGTCAGCTTTAGTTCGATCTTTTCAGTTTAAGACTTAACATATAATTGTCAAACAACCATATCTGGTTTACTTTCGGCTATTTCACTACCTGGAAAGAAAAACCAGTGGAAATGGAAGCTGCTTGGTTTTGATTTCCTATTAATTGATAAACCTGACATTTCCAACTAAAGGAGTAGCCACGAATCTTATTGTTTATTCATTGGTTGAATATTTTGTTGTAAAGCAGAAGAGAAAATATGGGTGAAGTCAGCGACCAACTTTCATTTGTTTATTTCTGAATATTCAAGGTCATATGTGGTGTGTGTATTGACAACTAAGCAGATGCATGCATGTAAACAATCAACAGAGAAAAGTTTCGATATTGAATTTGTTTGATACTCCACCTTTACTGTTTCTGATATACATACACATATAAAGTGGGATTCTGAATGTAAAACATCTACCATTACCTGTAGTACAGTCAGTACAGAGCTTTAAATCGGTTTAACTTGGCCGCTACAATGAAACAGCTGATTTACCCGACTTTTGTGCTATAAATAGATTGAGACTGTTTTCGCTGTGTTTACTACAGTTTGTATGTACTGTATATGTATCTAGCTTTATTGCGCAAGCAGTCCCTGTTTTGCATTTGGATTTTATAGCTTTGTTTTGTTAAACATATTATTTATCAATGAAAGAATTGGAGAGTGGATAAAAGGATGACTATGAAGTGTGAGTTTTGTGAGTGATCTTTTACTATTTTCTTGGACATTGAAAGATATAATTAAACTGTACAAAATGTACCTTTAAACATTTTAATCTTTAAATACAATAGTTGTTCGAACAAACAGTGGACACAGTGTGCTGTTTTTACAATTTCACTTTTACCACATTTAAAATCTAAAGTTAGAATGCATGTTTTTAGATTATGTTTCTGCCCCATTAAAGACCTGAATTAATGAACTAGTAATTATGTACATGAATAATTTTCTGGTGATATAAAACCCTATATATAGGCACAACTGGCTGATGACAGTTTAGATATAGTATAAAGTTGCTTTTATCTGTCAAATAGGTACAAGCTTAACTATAAACATTGAAAACTGTGAAAGTTACTAAGCATGATAAAACATAAGAATAAAGTAGATGTTGAATAAAGTATTTTCAAAACGATGTACATTTTTCCTAAACCTTTAACTCTAAGTGTGATCACCAGGAAGGACAGGCGGGTTTCCATCTTGTTCTGGTTTCATGCCACACAAAGAGCACATGAGCATCTGTGCAAGTGAGAATGATTTTGTTGTTAAAGTTCTATGACTTGTGTAGTAGTTGTTGTAAAGTTTTAAACCAGTCTTAGCTTACCAAAGAAGAGCAACAACAAACAAACAAATATTGAGACCTTACTGATTAAACAATGATACATGTCAGATGTGCTAGCCATGTTGATCTCACTGTTGATCAGAATTGTTGATAGTACATCAGATACAATATATTTGTTGATTATGTAAGGAGTTTTACATGTTGACTATATTTTGTATTTTCAGTAAATTTAGAGACCAATGACCGTGTGACAGTGAAGGACTTCGAGCTCCTGAAAGTGCTAGGAACTGGTGGTAAGTACTCAGTCAATCAACTTATAATTAGCAGGTGCATCAATCATTACTGCATTCTTTTACATGTGCATGCATTATTATTATATGAAAAGATTCAAGAAACACACTGTGACATGAAACATCGGACACTTGTGAATATTTATCTGTAGCTTCAGTCACAATTATACTTTTCTTAATTAAGATTATCTGTGTAAACCCTAAACCCCTATAAACTGTTTTTCTTACCTTATCCCCAAAGCCTTGTACTCACTGCTCCAGATGTAGTAAATTAGGATGGTCCCGCTCAATCAAGCAGACTGTCCCGGATGTTTTACAATGTTTTAACACAGCCGGGGATCACCGGTAGGTGTACAGGTGTTGTCCAGGAAGATCTGGCATAACTGCCAAATGTCGGCGCAGTACCTGGTTGTTCTGATTGCTCTACCATGATAGCCAGTGGTAAACCAGGGTTTGGAATACTTCCCTCACCAAGAACAGATTTGTCATCTGATGATGTTTTTTCTACTGGTGCCACCTTCACCACGTTATCGCAGGTGGTTCTTGGTCCTAGGCATTTTCACCTTGTGGCACTTTTTCTGTTGATGCTGTGTCAGTGATGGTGTTTTACACTCAGGTGAAGTGTTGGCTCATGAATCGATAAGTCATCAGACATTGACCCCATTGTGCCATCAAGTGCATTCTTTACATTTTTTCTAAAACACGTGTCGTTCTTTGTTTGACGCATTTTTAAGATCTTACAACTTATACGATAAATGTTTCTTCTTCGGCAGACAATATAAAACTGATGCTGATGCGGGACATGATCAGAGTGTCACCGGCTGGTACCTGGGTAACATCAGGTTGACCGGGAAACTCA
>ENA-OREC01000290-OREC01000290.1-marine-metagenome-genome-assembly--contig:-NODE-290-length-17497-cov-9.986567_pt1 | contig 17497 bp, 8 predicted proteins | sample MGYA00248626_ERZ508543 | MGnify/ENA primary metagenome ERZ508543 (study PRJEB26211, sample SAMN05518279) | marine metagenome | isolation source: Puget Sound, Washington, USA | host: Bankia setacea | place...
GTATCTATTAAAACAAGGACGTTCGCATCGGTTAATACATGTAATGGATCTTTTTAAAGTTGTTTAAAGCTTCTGAATCAATATCGTACGATTAAACAAATGTGTTCAGATGCGCATAGTATTACTTTAAGCAATACATAAAAGAAACACCAACATATACGGCGTTAAAAGTGAAACTGAAAACTAAGACTAGTCACAGAATTGCAAAACAAATGCATTCCAGATTACCACATGAACTTCGATTAATACGTTTTCACAACGATTTCTACTTTAACCAAACAAGTTATAACTACGCTAGACTAAATACTTGACTAGTCTACTAATACTATGTCATTATTATTTTTTTGCCAAATAATTGTGACACTGGTATACTAACGGCGTCAGAAGTATCCATAGATCGACTCTTAATTGCAATAGTGGCTCACCAACGTGAAACATAGATCTTATAAAGGTTTACAACTATACAAAAAACAACACTTTTAACTATGATGCATTAGCCTAATACAATAGTAAATCAACGGTTAGGCATTGCTAGTTGTCGGCGATTTATGTGTAACCAACATCGGGCTAACTCATTTATTTATTTATTTCTGACCACAGCGCCGTAGTTAATTACACTGGGAAGGAATAGCATACAAAAAAACAGTGTGTAGCCCGTTCTTCAACTGAAATGTACGAGAAACGGTCTAAAACTTATACGGCGTCAACGTCAGTATTACGCTTTTTTTAGAAATGTTCCTTTATAATTGCAGATCGAGTTTGCTAGTGTTATGCGGCAGCTACACCCGTAACATCTAACTTGTATTTTACACGTTAGGCTACGTTTTAAACATTCCTGAGATGGACGCGCTTGAACTTCCTGTTCTAAAATGTGCACCTATTTTTCCAGTAAATATTGCAGGAGGGTATTTTTAGTATTACATTCGGGCGGGTAATAAGTACCGACACTGAAATAACACTGAAAGTCGGTACATTCCAGTGCACCAAAACACACGCATATGTAAATACACATCCTTGTTATAAATGGCTTTATTCAAGGTGTTTGTAAACCTTATATCCTATAGCAAAAAACAACATATTTCATAATCAATCGCGTGTAAATGAACCTGTGCTCACGTCATCAGCTACCACCACGTTATTTCGTTCCACCCGAACACATCCACGTGACGATAGACAAAAGCGAACCGAATAAACTTTTAAATCACGCTGTTAACATTTTATTGCCAAAAACTGTCTGCGTGTCCGTTTATTGATTAAGATGAATGCTGTAGAATTTATTGAGCAGTTTTTTTTAAAAGGCAGCCCGTGTCTAAGATTGATAGATGGTACGACTATTTGGTTAGAAAATTGAATATTGAGATACAGGGTTGTTAGCAAGGGGCAGAGGGAGGAACATGCTGGGGGAGGTGACACAGAATGGACGAGTAAAAAGTGTTCATTCATAACAGAAAATTGCGTGTTCCATGTTGACTTACCTCTATACAAAACATCATACGTGTAGTTGAGTTTTACTTTTGTCATTCACATTATGTGGCATATTTTTGCGATGGAGAGACATTGTATTCATACTTGACAATTTTGATCGTTAGGTGATGTCACTGTGAGATATATGGTATAAACAGTACGAGGGACAAAACTGATATCAAATCACATTAAAATATGTCACGCATAAATAACCCTCCAGTTTGAAAGCCGATCTGAAATTTCTCGATTTTACGGGGTTTTAGATCATTTACCAGTTTGATATGGGTTTAAGGTTAAATAGAAAACTATCACAAATATTTAAATGCGTAAATATTTACCCTAAAGAGGGAATATAAACCATCTTACCGACGTACATCGACAAGAAGGGGTGCGAGAGCAGTGCATATTTTGTATACGCTACTTATCAGCCTTAAAGTACGCTATAAAACTTTTTTTGCAATATTTCTTCGTGCATTTTGGGAGGTGCTAGAAAAGTATGAGTTTATAAACTAATAAAATAGTGCATGACTCGTGTATGATAATGTAACATCGAATTAACGCCATTAACTGTTCACATTCGTCAGGTTTTTGAAGCCATTAATACGATTTCAACAATTTAACCGCAAAGTTTCGTTCGTGCGGAATGATTGTTATGTGTTTAAATGTCTACATACAACCATAATCACATCAATTACAACGTACCTTAATAAAACGAATGAAAGATAAAAATGGAAAGCCTGAGAGAAAATACAGGTTTTACTGTCTTGTATATTTTTAATATAAGCCGCAAACGGCTTCGTGAATCCAATCAGAAACAACGTTATCGGGTTAGCGCAGTAGAAGAACGAACTAACATCAATTGAACCTTGGTGCTTTCTCGGTGCAAACACTGTCCGTACAGATAATACAGAGTGGACTAAGACTGACCGGGTGACCTACTCCTGCCTGCCTCGCCCCTCGGGTCGTATGTATATAAATAGAGCATTAGGCGAGGTATGTACACCTGACATCTGAACGCGCTGGTTACGTCGACAAGCACACCTATGCACTCATTAAAATCATTCGCATGTACACTTAATCTTAGGACAGTACTTACAAGCCACACTGACCACACGCGGGATTCGTTTTATTGTCATTAGACCAAATTACACGCATGTTTATCCGCTCGAACTCATTCGCAAATTGCTAGTTTAGCCGAAATCTAGTTCTCTTATTTCCGTTCTAGCTCTGGAAAACTAAATATAAAAGTGTATTCACACAACACAAATAGAGCTTATTTCAAACGGTTCAGCTAACAGCGTATCTATTTTTTCCCGCGAAATTGTTCATGTGTTTTAAGACGACTAGTAAAAAGAAGAGTTAGCTAGCGGTTAGTGGATAAATATTTTGGCACACGATCAACATTCGAGTTCAACCTGTGAGGCTATGAACTCTTACAATGAAAAGACGATGATTCCAACCTTCATTCAGTGTCTGCTCTTATATTAAACGTGTGGTCATAAATAAGCATAACGAAGCTGGTTGGTAGTATAATTGAGATTATGAATGCGTTCGCAGAAAGTACTTGTTTGTGGCATTACAACCATTGTATTCTGGCTCGTAAACCAAATCATGGTAATTAGGAACAATCAGTATTCAACACGTGGTTTGCATTGTTTTCTAAGTGAATGAATCCACGCGGGGAGACTGGAATGCGCGATGTAATTCCGCAGTGCTTTGTGGGTAAACATCTTGAATTTCTTTAATAGCTAGCTGCACTATTCAAGATCAGAAATCGACCCAAGTTTCCATCAAAATCGAGGCCAAAATATTTCCGAGCTGCTCTCTTATCTTGACAAACTTTATTTTTAGTTTTCCTGGTAAATAAGTTCCTGTGAATATTCGGCTTTTATCTTGCCATCTGGTTGATAAGCATGGCAACTATTGCAGGCAAAGAGAGAAAAAAGAGAGAGGGAAATGTCTTAAAGAAAAGCGAACGTTTGCACCTAGCTTACCTTTGCGTGCTTGTGATGTTGTTAATACTACAAATGTAGCTCACAGTGCAATAAAGTACACGACTATTTAAGACAACAGCTTTGTTACACGTGTTAGTAGAATGTACGCTTTGCTGAAACATCTGCCGGCGAAGTGAGAACATAGAATTAAGAGTACGTCCACTGTTTAACAAGGTCACTTCATTACGGCAGATTTACATGGTCGTATTGTCGGATTAGGCGCAGGTAAAGAAGTGTAAGAAGGTTCATGGAGTGCTTATGTCGCAACAGCAATTAGTAAATGTAGCCATAATTGTAAATTTAAGTATAAGATTTTTTTTTCAAACAGTGAAGTGGCCAATGGTTCGCATATACGCTCAGAAAGTCAACATGTATGCACAGGATGAAAACATATAGAGAGAAGTACAACTACAATGGTACTTTTAGCGTTAAGTACTTTTGCAGTTTTTTATTTGACAAAAAAACAACAACACGAAAACAAATGTAGTGAATACTACTACTCATTGAATGTACCCTAGAGTGGTTTGTAGGGAATGTTAAACAAGTGTAGGACAGAGCAAATATGGACACGAAGCCTGACTGTGAATTAACGTCCGTAAAGTTCACTACTTCAACTCTTAGCCTCTTGATAAAAACAGACATTGGCAACACTTAACAAAAAAACGCCATAAAACACATCTGACTTAAGTGCAAAAACTGGTAAACATTTTCTGCTAATGTACCGGACAAGTATTCAGGCTGCTATTTCATCGTTAACTACAAGACGACGTGCAGAATTTACGATCCCTTTGCAGTTTAAACTCCTAGAGGTCGACCCTGTATTATTGTCGTACATAAAGATTTAGGATCATAAACCCCAGACTTGAAAGTGATATAAAAAAGATATAGGTTCAGTGGTCATGTTTCACTGCAAGCACGGCCACTAAACCTTTCTCGATTAAATGTGTATAAAATGTATATAATTTTCGACCGGTGTCTTATGGCTATACCAGGTGCGATTTAGTAGTACACGTGGACCAGGCCATTCTCAGAAGTACGTATAAACCTCTTGATTCTCTGAATATAGCCCGTACATTACACAAACGCCACTTTGATTCAAAATTACAAAACAATGAGCCATTTTATTTCCCTTTAAAAAATATGTGTTTGCTCAAATGTTCGGGAGTATTTCCACCAATAACTAAACGAACCGTTAAACGTTGCCTCCTTTAAATCTACGTGTGTCAATTGTGTTAAATGCAAAGTTGTATTTAGTTCTGTTGAACCATGTGATGATCGTGTCATCACTTCCTAAAGCCAACTATTGAGTACATTCTGGAAATCAATACTGCTTAAGTTACCGCCTTATTGTTCGATGATTTATTTGCACCGAGCTGGTTTTGTTATTCTCGTGCGAAACAAAATCGCTTTGCTTTTTTTTCTGCAAAGCGCTATCATTGCAATAAATTAGGCAAATAAAATTGTCATATTTCCTACCGAGGACATGTAATAGGCTTGTTCTGATCGCTATGTCTCGTACATGCATCACGATTTCGGGTCGCGTGTACTAGTATAAACCCAGTGTGTTTTATAAATCCATACATGGAAGGAAGATTGTGTGAAATATGATGTTTCTTAAGGTTTTGTCTTCATGCTTGATAAGCCTTTTGTCTATGTAACAAAAAAGAAAGAAACAAAAACAAACAAACTAAAACAACAACACCAATCAGCAACACACGAAGAACACAAACAAACACCTCATAGAATATCTAATATTTCAAGACTAAAAAATACACACTACCAAGGTTAACCTCATTTCTTTTTTACAAAATCAGCAGAATAATGTGAAATATGCAATCTAGACCCTGCAGCCACAAGTTCATGTCAGTTTGTTTACAACGTAATAATAATAGCTGATAACATTTAACAATTGTGGCGTAGTTTGTGCTATTATCGAAGTACAAATCGACCATTTTAGTGCCTACTCATCAGTAGAAAATACAAAACCTTAAACCATTATTACGGTGATTATCTGGTTCGAGTCATCAGTGTTCGAGTATTCAATGTTTGAGTGTTCGGGTTCTTGAGGTATTGAAGGGGTAGATCTTGTGAAATAGAATAGCTCTTGTGGTTTTCGTTGTTGAATGTAACTGAACTAGCGAGCGTGCTGGAGGATTCAACATTCAGTGCGTGGGGTGATATTTTATTATTAATTTATCTCAACAATCCATTCAAGATTAAAGTAATTATGACCGCAAATTCACGAAGAGCAGATTTGTACGGATAATGGATGTATTACATTACGGTGTAAGTTAAAAAACAACTTCAACCTGTTGCACTCTGAGAAAGACACGCACGTTCCAGACGAGAATTTAACGAAGCCGAACAAAAACTGGGTAACTGCGTTCAGTGCCTTACAGAGCCTTACAGAGCCTGACATTCTTACAGAGTTTGTATTTTTTGTGCTGACTGGGCGTCTTTTAGTACTACTTTGTGTATCCGGTGTTTGACATTTGGTTTCTCTATTGTCGATGTAACTTGATTTTAAATTGAGCTGACCGAGTTGAGTGTTGTGTCAGGAATAATTATTAAATTCAACGGATTAACACATTGGTATCATTTGCAATCGTTGCACGCAAGGATGGCGTTCGTTCGTTTTATAGAAATAAATCCATGAATCATAAAATAGTTTTGACTGAATTTTCCAGAAATACATATATTACATTTCGACGCGTATGTTGCACTAAGAAACTGTAAAACACACACCACTATTTAGATAAGTATATATATATCTCTAGCCTATTCAATGGTGATTACCGTAGAAAGAAAACCGAGAACAATATCTATCCCTCAACGTTGAGTTACGTTTTATATATAGAGGACATATCGTACGAAGAAAATAATATTGGTAATCTCGGAACAGTGTAAGAAAGCAGTTCCATGTCTCTGTTATTCTCAGAGAAAACAGGCCGCAATAATAGAAACTTATCAAAGCTCATATCGGAAGGCGGTACAATCGTCTTACCAGGAAAAAATCTAGAACAGTTATTTCGAGTACAATGGAAGCCTCGCAAAAATACAACAGCACATACACTGAGCTGGTGCAGTTGTAGCGACAACAATTATAACGGAATACGTAAATACAATAAAATAAAACACGTTTCTTGCGTTATCAGATTTGAAAGTACGATCCAATATAATGTTTCAATTGTAGTTTACAACCATCCAGACCACGACCGACGGTGCGCATTTGTGTTTTTATGATTGAACACAACTTATGTGGGATTGAACATATTTCAAACTACAATGTGAGTAACTAGTGTCGTTGTTATGTTTCATTACTATGTTCAAACTTTACCGTTTGACTGCATGACAAAATGGGCACTATGAATGTTGATTTTCGTTTTGTGCACTTTCCTAAGGCGAGCAAGTATTGTGCAGAGGAAAAGTGTTGATATTCATGTATTTACAACATAATGACTACTTGTCGACATCAGGTACAATTTTCTTGTCTATTCTTCGTAGCCAAACACACCCACACCCACACAATAAGTACATATACACTTACCTGTACTTCGTGCATTTGTCCTCTGTTGGGCTTCTTAAAGTACTCGAGAGCGCTTCCTACAACAGGGTATCCATTGGGTCCCGGTAAATCCATTAAGGTTTTCACTGTGTCTCCGAGACTCATTGACGGGACGGCCGCAGCGGTACTGGCGTCACTTACAGCCTCATGACGTTTGTCGGTGAACACACAGCGAGCGTTTGTGCGAGTGAGCGACACCGCCTGCGACACCGCCCGCCGCAGTAGAACTTCTGTCGCCTGATTCATTACTTGTTCGTTCTCACTGTCCTTGTTCGTCTGCTCTGTTCTTGTAACGTTCAACGTCGAATTGTTATATACGAGAACACTGCAAATATAGAAATATAAAAGTCGTTAGCAAAAGCAGTTTACCAAGCAATTCTCTTTGTATGCAAACACAGCAAAAACAGAATTAAGCCAGTGCGTGTCTCACTTTCATCAAATTTATATATAACAACAGTAAAATTATTACAACCGATATTCAATAAATCTGCACCTAACTCGCCGAAATTCCCGTGCAGTTACGTTCTCCAATACTATTAAGTGTTTTTCTGTGCAATAAATTCTTCCAATAGTTCAACTAGTGGCAGTTTTACTCTGTGAACCGTTTGTTCCGATCGTCTTATCCTCTCTCTGTAGATAACGACAGCCGACCGATACAACTAAATTACGTGAAATTCTACAAACTGTATTCTATCACATCACCGAAATGTACCTAGAATGTACCTAGTTAAACATATTTATATTCACCACCTTATATAGAAGTGTTGCACCAAACATTACCACTGCAACTGATCCAATACTCCACAAGTGTCCTTTACACGTAGCTACACATTGTGAAAAGTTATTAAAATATGAAAACACATTTTACTTATACGGTGCACAAAGCTTAAAATATACATGCACACCTAGATGCAATTAGTTACACGTAAAAGACGTATGCTAACGCAAGTGCGTGAAAAAGTTACGCGTGCGAGTGACTGGTTCTCTGACTTAATTAAAATATTTAACGCTGACATTCTTAACATTTCATCGAATTAACCGTCATGTGGAAAGTAATTTGAATAGGTGTATACGCGTTGCTGTTAGCCGACCAAATTAGCATAGTGTTCGTTAGTATGTTGAAATGACAGTGATGCAAACTTCTTTATTTCATTACTTAAACATTTACACCTCTAGTTACCCTCCAGCGACAATTAGTACAAGGAGGTTATATAATGCCCAACACAGTGTGTAACCAAACATTCTCTGTATCGTGTTTGAACGAATCGTAAAATTTAACATACTTAACGCCATGTGTTTACATTTTTTATTTTACACAGAAATAGTTTTATACACAATTCCACTATCTAAACTTTTTACAGAACATCATCCACTCGTACGATCACTTTACTGGTGTATTTCAGATTGTCATTTGCAAAAAGATATGTTCAAAAGTATACACATGTATATTTTATCAACCTCAGATCAAACATTATAAATATATTTTTTGTAGAAAATTACTGTCACACACTATTGCAAAACAGCAGTTATTGATAATATCCATGTAGATTTAAATCCAACTACAATTCACATTGCACCGAATAGAACAAATTACACGCAACATTAAATTATAGTTTATAACGTCCTTATGTAGCATACAGAAACATTTCTCAAAGTTTAAGCGTATTGTAGAAGAACAGATAGGTAAAGATATAGATGTAATAGAATAAATGCACACCTTCGACAACACGGTGAACGAGCTAGTACAGAGTGTATAGCTAGTGTTTAACTGTATATATACCAGCTACAAGAATTAAACCAACCAATCAGAAGAGAGCTAGCTGGGTTAACCGGTACGATGTTTAGCGCTCGCTTGTCAGTTATATAGCAAACGTATATAATATCACAGCGTACAGCTTTATTCAAACCACTACGATCCAACTAGTAAAGTTAAACACCGTCTATTCAGCCATACAAGTAGACGCAGTCAATAGTTAAAAGCCATATATCACTGTACGACCTGTATATCTTGAATGACAAACAGTTTTAAATAAGAAATATATAAACTTTTTTATGTGAATATAGTATTAAACATGTATCAAGATTTAACCGTGTACATATGAGAAGAAAGCGTACTAGATGTCGAACTTGCATTGGTTTAGTACCCTTTATATAGGCGACCTTATTTCTGTATATGCGAATATTGACGGAATTGCAAAAAAGGTACAGTACAGTATTTTCACAGATGCGCAGTAATTTGTCGAAAAAGAATTCGATGTAAACAGCTGTACATGATGTTGTGTTTTGGTGTGTGAAGTTTTAAGTAAATACGAAGTTTCAAAGATAAACTTGAGTGCAAGTGTACGTAAACGAAGTATTTACATTGAACGTGTTTGTTATTGATTGATCTAGTTTTAATGAAACATGAAATACGTCTGATATACATGTATAACACCATTTAATACATCTTTTGAAAAACGAATTAATTTGAGGAAAGGGAGATCACTCAGACCCTTCGTTTTTGCAGAGAGTTGTCGCTCATGTCATTTCAGCGGACCAGGATGTCAATATAGATCTTAGATGGGACTTTAGTTTGGAGGATCAATTTTGGCAGTTGAACTATTGGTTTGTGATTCCACATACAGTGCTTTAAGAGTGTTGTTTTAAGTTCGACATTATGACGAGGTTGAACAGAGGACTGATCAGAGACTGAGTAGTGAGTTATTGGGTTAAAGTTGCACTACTTTTTCTCAATCAATTAATTTCCTAAAATATAAGCATACACATATAACAAATAAATGCCTCTGTTGAAGGTGTTTGAAAGAACAAACTACAAACGTTGTGGGCTTTGAAGTACAGGTTATATGTAAACAATGTTTAGCGGAAGGTTATCTTTAACGTGTATTGAAGAGGGAAACTGTGAGCAGTGGTAGTTGAGGAGACAAGAATGTGGTGATTGGGAATAGATGATCATTTAATACTCAGTTTGCACGAGGTTTAGAACATGCGTTGGATATATGTTTTTATGACTTGTGGATTGTTAGGTAGGAGTTGTTCCACGGAAGAAAGCGGGATGTCCAACGTGTAGCTGTAGTGGGATACTAGGTGATTATGGTACAACCACATGTTTCAAATACCCATTGTAATGTGAGCGAGAGGTTAAATAATGCGACAGTTGAATATATGTTTAGTATACTCATATGTTGATTATTCGGATTATTTTTGAAGAGTCCCTCCGCGTTATGCATTGTGTGCGGTTTTTGCTTTATTGTTCTCTCGAAGTTGGACTTGTGTTAAAGTACAGGATAACGCATAACAATGTGGCGACAGTTCATCGTGTTGCTTAATACATAGTGTGTATGAGATTCGTGGGTCTTGGGGCGGTGTTTCCTATTCATTTAGAACAGTTGTTAATGACTTATTTAAGGGTCCCTTCCCAAGTAAATAATACTTAATTATAGTGGGAGTATATATCAACACATAGATAAGAGACACATTTCACACAATACCAACACTGTTTCGTCTTCGCTTGCTGTAATAATCATATCTATATAAAACGATGCATCTGTAAAATTCAACAACATTTGTTTAATCAAACCGTTAAAACGCCAGCTAAGATATGAAAGCATAGACTACCTGGTGTTAATGTTTCCATCTGTCTGGTTAGTGTTGATCCTTTTACAATGACTGTGGAACTATAGCGTTGAAAAGAAACCATAAACTTATGTTACAATTGAGTTCGTTTTGCCTTTTAGGCATCCTCATTAATAGTGACTAACCAGATAAAACGAACTTAACGCCATTTTGGTTGCATTGTATAAGTGTGCAAACATGTGGTTCACGGTAAAACATTGTAAAAACGATCTCATATTAACAACAACATTTGTGTCACGGGTGGACCGCCATTTATACTAGTTGAATGGGGATAACAAGTGATTCAGTAGGAATGGCATTGTTATTGTAAAAATATAATGACTCACGTAAAGGTGGCTCCATGTTCATTCAAAATGCAAATGCTTTCTACGTCCATGTGCAGGAAGTGTGAACTTAGTGTGTCACTTGTTACTAATATAAACCACATTGAAGCGATACTAGTCCTCTTGGTGGGAATTCAGATGATGAAGTTTTAATCGCGACACACATATGAACGATTGGCAAGACTGGTACATGAATGCTTGCAAAGACTGACAAATGAACGATTGGAAAGACTAACACATGGACGCTTGTAAACGCTGATACATGGACGCGTGTAAAGAATGACATATGGACGCACGGAAAAAACTATCACATGAATGCTTGCAAAGACTGATACATGAACGCTTTGAAAGACTGACATATCGACGCTTGTAAAGACTGATATATGAACGCTTTGTAAGACTGACATATGGACGCTTGTAAATACTGATACATGAACGCTTGCAAAGATTGACATATCGACGCTTGTAAAGACTAACACATGAACACTTTGTAAGACTGACATATGAACGCTTGGAAAGACTAACACATGGACGCTTGCAATGACTGATACATGAACTCTTGTAAAGACTGACACATAAAAGCTTGTAAAGACTGACATGTGGAGGCTTGGAAAGACTAACACATGGACGCTTGCAAATACTGATACATCAACGCTTGGAAAGACTAATACATTGACGCTTGTAAATACTGACATATGGACGCTTGTAAAGACTGACATATGCACGCTTTGTAATACTGGCATATGAACGCTTGGAAAGACTAACACATGGACGCTTGCAAAGACTAACACATGAACGCTTGGAAAGACTAACACATGGACGCTTGCAAATACTGATACATGAACGCTTTGAAAGACTGACACATGGACGCTTGTAAAGACTGACATATGGACGCTTGTAAAGACTGACATATGAACGCTTTGTAATATTGGCATATGAACGCTTGGAAAGACTAACACATGTACGCTTGCAAATACTAACATATGAACGCTTGTAGAGACTGACACATGGACTTTTGGAAAGACTAACACATGAACGCTTGTAAATGCTTATACATGGACGCTTGTAAAGACTGACACGTGAACGCTAGCAAAGACTGACGTACGGACTTTTGGAAAGACTAACAGATGGACGCTTGCAAATGCTGATACATGGACGCTTGGAAAGACTAACACATGGACGCTTGTAAATGCTGATACATGGACGCTTGGAAAGACTAACACATGGACGCTTGGAAAGACTGATACATGAACGCTTGCAAAGACTGACATATGGACTCTTGGAAAGACTAACACATGGACGCTTGCAAAGACTGACACATGAACGCTTGTAGAGACTGACACATGGACGCTTGTAAATGCTGATACATGAACGCTTGGAAAGACTAACACATGGACGTTTGTAAAGACTGACATATGGATGCATGGAAAAACTATCACATGAATGCTTGCAAAGACTGATACATGAAGGCTTTGAAAGACTGACATATGGACGCTTGGAAAGACTAACACATGGACGCTTGCAAAGACTATTACAAGAACGCTTTGAAAGACTGATACATGAACGCTTGGAAAGACTGACATGTGCACGCCTGCACAGACTGATACATGAACGCTTGCGAAGACTGACACATGGACGCTTGTAAAGACTGACACATGGACGCTTGTTAAGACTGACACATGTTTTGAATGATTGACATAAGAACGTCTGGAAAAACTGACACATGGACGCTTGTAAAGACTAACACATGTTTTGAATGATTGACACAAGAACGTCTGGAAAAACTGACAAACGACGCTTGTAAAGACTGACAAATGTTTTGAATGATTGACACAAGAACGTATGGAATGCTGACACATGGACACTTGCAAAGACTGACACATGTTTTGAATGATTGACACAAGAACGTCTGGAATGCTGACACAAGGACGTCTGGAAAAACTGACACATGGACGCTTGTTAAGACTAACACATGTTTTGAATAATTGACACAAGAACGTCTGGAAAGACTGACACATAGACGCTTGTAAAGACTAACACATGTTTTGAATGATTGACACAAGGACGTCTGGAAAGACTGACACATAGACGCTTGTAAAGACTAACACATGTTTTGAATGATTGACACAAGAACGTCTGGAAAAACTGACAAATGACGCTTGTAAAGACATACAAATGTTTTGAATGATTGACATACGAACGTATGGAAAGACTGACTCACAACGTACTTAGTTAAATCGATTGGTTGTGGATAGGGGTGTTCCGATAGTAAACACAGTTTGGGCCACATTTACTAAAGCAATGTATGGCACTGGTTTATCTTTTGATAGACAGAGAACCTGCCAGAGAAGTGTTGTGTTAGCGCTATGTGTGTTACGTTTAAAGCTTGTTTTTCTTCCCATATTCTGATACTTTTGATATAACAAGGGTTAAAAGGACCAACAGTATTAGTTTAGCTACTGACCTTCTTTCTTATTATATCAAATTTATGATTGTTTATTTTGATCAGGATTGCAGATTCCACACGTCTGGAACACATTGAAAACGCAAGATGTGTGATGAATGCTAATTGGCAGTTAAACTATATGTAATTAAACTACATACTTCTCAGTTGCAGTTACGCCGGTATGCATATCCATCGAAACGTTGTGACTTTACAGATCATTTTATTTCCTATAGGAACGATATATCGTTGGTTCAGCGTGTTTCATTCACACTTCCTCCAAAGAGGTCATTGTTTCGACAGTTAATAAGAAGTTACTGGGAAATGCTTATTAACAAGCCTTGCATTGCCGACCTAGTGAAAATATTGCTATAAACTAAAATATATCCGCCAGTTGCAGTCAAAATCAAGGTCATTAGTGCATGTCATCACTTCATGCGACGAGGAATGTTCTATAGAAGTAAACTGGATATATTGTTATGTTTGTGATAATTATTTGAAATTAAAATGTGTTTGATATGTCCTATACCTGTCACTTTGAAAACAATAACATATGATATACTATGGATAATTCAATAGTATAAGGTTATCATGCCTGTCATGTGAACATTATGTAGTCCCGCTATTTGTTCGTACACACGTTTACTAAGAGGAGTTGTATGTGATTGTTAAACACCAACGTATGCCTCATTCTGTAGCAGGAGAAGTATTGTCTTGATATATCGTGTATAATGCATTTGCTATTCACCATTAAAAGAATAAGGGGTATATCGCTTTGCACTTGTCGGTCGATCCGTCCGTTCGTCGCATAGGTTGTCCAATTAATATCTGGAAAACGCGTGTGCCTATAGTCTTCAAACTAGGCATGGACGTTGATCATGGTTAGTAAACGAACCCTATTGAGGTCATCAGGTCAACGGTCATGGTTACTACATGTTTTTTATAACCTATACTATAAACTATAAATCATCAATGAGTTCACTATCATCCAGTTTTAGATTGAGGTTCGCCATAACCTTGAAATAGCCTCACAGATGTTTAGTGAGAAATTACTGATTAGTTGTCATTTTGGGCCTTGCATCTTTTTCCAATCTTCCATGTGTTCCTGACAGCATGTCGCTCACAAGGAGGGAGGGGGTCATATTGTTTGACAAACATTTTTCGTTATACTAGCTAACCTCACCGTTGTATAATGTTCTCATTTCACCGTTTAGAACCCCAACAAGATGTCATTCGATGTATATCATGGAAACTTAAAAAATAAAGTCGTAGAGCGCTAACATAGTCCGGGGTATTAATGAATCAGCAAGTAGTTCAAACTTTATATATAGATGTACATTCATACGAAGGTGCTTTCAAAATCAGAAGCAATTTACCACCCATGTCATATGTTACCGCGGTATGGTCATCATTGCAGGGTCCCACAGGTGCTAAGATCTGATCAGCATTTGAGCTCTGTTTCGTACCAGTCTTTGACACATATCTTGAACAAATGAAACATATAATCATTTCTCTAACGCGGGTTTTATATTACACCATACTGTGAGCGTTAAGCAATTGTAGAAAAATCCGACACTCAATGGTATAACGTAAGCACCTCCCGGTAGCTATAATCTAGAATGAATGAAACAAAACCCCCGTGTCCATTTCACCTGATTTACACGCATCAGATAGAGTTGTTATATATGCGATTGAACATGTTGTACGGTACTTTGGACAGCTTATGTAAGGAATGTGTGGATGAAACGTTCAAAGTATCAACAATGTGAATAGTGCAGGGGAAGTTAGGACTAGTAATCGCCATAAACATTTACCTTGAAAGCTGAAATGCTGTCGCTCCAATTCTCAAATGTCCGACAATAAACGTACGAGTGTTGGCGCACTGAGAACCCTGAGACACGTGACTGTGGACCCGCGAGCGTCATCAACTGTTATCTTTGTACGGTCACTTAAGTACTGTCAGAAGATATGTTTTAAATTGTATGTTGCATTCGAAAAAAAAATGTGATGTTTGTGTACATGTATAACTAGTTGTACTCGAGCAAACGTATATAGTCGAACTTAACTGTACTGGTAACACTTCTAGATAAGTAATTAATGGTTTCATATTATCAAAATGGTGTGTGTTAATTGGAAACAGTTGGACGATACAAGAGTATTTTAACCGAATATATTGGACTGCGTATTTATTATGTACGAGTGCATGTACAGTTATTTACATGTTTCAGTAAACTATTGGTTTCACAAGAATGTTATTATGTGCATGAATGTTTGGTATTTTGGTCTGGTTTTGATAATTTATCGAGGGGCCTTTTGGACATTTAAGTCAACCTTCCACAAGTCCCTCAATTTATTTTAGTGCCGTTGTGATATCACGCCCCAATCCGTTCTGGAACCAACCGGTATTCAGTAATGAGGTACAGGATTTAAACATATTTCCTATTTATACAAAAGACAAAGATGGTACAGGGTTACAGCGTGTTATTGGTGTACTTTGTATTACGATACCTTCCACCGTTTAGAACAGAACACAACATAACACATTTTATTTCAAACGTGTACATAGTACATAGTGTTCAACATTGACATATACATCATATTACACACGTGATAACGGCAGAAAATAAAGGGGAACAAGTAATAAGTCAATGTGGAGAGTCCAAGTAATACTTTCAAGAAACCTTTGAATTGAAAAATAATATATACATAGAAAACACGATTAAATCTTAATGAATAGTAATAAAGTCAGAGTTGTTTCTAACTGATAAAGATTTTTTGCGTAACATGAACTATTGTACAGATATGTTTTGTCATTACTAGGTTGATATATCTCAGTCTAACGGTTCTATATTTAGGACAAATACAAACACAGAGATACCCGTCTTCCACGTCCTGTAAAATACAGTCGTTCATGTCTAGGTGATCCACATCAAATCGTCAAGTGTATACGACGAGAATGTGCGGAGATACGCAATCTAGTAAAAAACATCTTAAATTAGTTGCTACCATGTCAAGATATTCCTCATAAATAAAGTTTACTTTAAACTTCTTCTTCTTCTTCTTCTTCTTCTTCTTCTTCTTCTTCTTCTTCTTCTTCTTCTTCTTCTTCTTCTTCTTCTCCATCATCTAAGACTCGGTTTCTATCAATCGAACCAAACCATTCCTGTCTAAAACATTCAATTATAAGAGATTTAAATATAGAATCTTGTTCTTATCTTGTAACGATACAACCCTCTCTCTCACCTACTTGTTCTTATCTTCTAACGCTACAACCATCTCTCTCACTTTCTTGTGCTTATCTGCTAACGCTACAATCCTCTCTCTCACTTACTTGTTCTCATCTTCTAACGCTACAACCATCTCTCTCACTTTCTTGTGCTTATCTGCTAACGCTACAACCCTCTCTGTTACTTACTTGTTCTCATCTTCTAACGCTACAACCCTCTCTCTCGCTTACTTGTTCTCATCTTCTAACGCTACAACCATCTCTCTCACTTTCTTGTGCTTATCTTCTAACGTTACAACCCTCTCTGTTACTTACTTGTTCTTATCTCCTATCGCTACAACCCTCGCTGTAACTTTTTTGTGCTTATCTTCTAACGCTACAACCCTCTCTGTTACATCATTGTTCGTATCTTCTACCGCTACAACCCTCTCTCTCACTTACTTGTTCTTATCTCCTACCGCTACCACCCTCGCTGTCACTTTTTTGTGCTTATCTTCTAACGCTACGACCCTCTCTCTCACTTACTTGTTCTTATCTTCTAACGCTACAACCCTCTCTCTCACTTTATTGTGCTTATCTGCTAACGCTACGACCCTCTATGTTACTTACTTGTTCTTATCTCCTACCGCTACAACCCTCGCTTTCACTTTTTGTGCTTATCTTCTAACGCTACAACCCTCTCTGTTACATCATTGTTCGTATCTTCTACCGCTACAACCCCCTCTCTCACTTACTTGTTCTTATCTCCTATCGCTACAACCCTCGCTGTAACTTTTTGTGCTTATCTTCTAACGCTACAACCCTCTCTGTTACATCATTGTTCGTATCTTCTACCGCTACAACCCTCTC
>ENA-OREC01000291-OREC01000291.1-marine-metagenome-genome-assembly--contig:-NODE-291-length-17470-cov-13.637785_pt1 | contig 17470 bp, 3 predicted proteins | sample MGYA00248626_ERZ508543 | MGnify/ENA primary metagenome ERZ508543 (study PRJEB26211, sample SAMN05518279) | marine metagenome | isolation source: Puget Sound, Washington, USA | host: Bankia setacea...
TGATGAACATGAATCCAGACACAAAAATTTGACTGAGATCGTAAATTATTTTTATCATATTAATTAATTACAGGTTTTCATTTTCCGGACACCCCAGTATTTCACCATGAAAATGTTGGCATCGCATTGTAGCAGACTATTAAACCAATTAGACGTAAAGTTAAACAGGCACCAAAAAATCTCCAAGAATAGGTGAACCAGGTAGCGGTGATGCAGGGAAAGGTTTAGTCTACAGGGTCAAACACAAGAAACTCTGCATTCTTGTCTGCGCTACACTCTGATTTCTGATCCACTACAATCCAAGTTTTGATCACTATTTTTGCTGCATATCAGCAGTCTGAAAACAGGATTTCATTAGCAGTAAATGTAAATTAAAACTTAAAACATCAGAGCTTATGCTATCAATCAAAACCTCAGTTTCCAACAAAATATCTATGAAAATAGTTTACTCTTTTTTTTACTTCCAATGATAGTCTCTGATCTCTATATCTACTCTTTGTACAAAACATTCGAGTAAGTATATGAGGTCTGGGTATAAAAATGTATTATGACAGCATTCCAGAAATTGTAAATGAAATTTCCTTGAATACCAAATAAACAGCAAGGGACACTAGTCTGGCAGAATTCAAAATCTAAGAAATATAAATTCAACAAACAAGAGCTCTTTTTCATACTACAACTAAAGCAGTTGTGAATGTATTCTATATAAAACAACTTTCACTATGTTTCTGTTCATACTCAAGTGTTTAAATCATGATCAAATCCGCTCTTGCGAGTCAAGTCAGTTCCTGGGTTGTCCCCCTTTGTAATTGAAAAGCCACATAATAGAATAGAATTTGGCAGTATTAATTAGGTGATCACTTAGATAAAAGCCAATTAAAGCTCAATGTTGAAAAGAAATGCTCCCCTCCCTATAAACCTCATTTTAAAACTTGGAACTACATTATCACAAGTGTTACATGGTATTTAAAAGGTAAGAAACCACGAAACATTTTAAAAAACCTAGTACCCACGTACGTTCTTCCTCCACAAATTTGTGTCCAAACTTCTCAGCTACTTTAATCTTTGCGAACATATTACAAGATGAAATCATAAATTAGCAATCTTCTCCTTTATTTCATAGCTTAAAATCGATCAAGCTTTCATTCCTCCCTACCCACATAAGATTGGAACTTATTAAAACATTAGCAAAATACTTCAGTTAAAATATGCAATGTTCACTAAAAGCACTATAAAACCATGTACCTTGTATCAATCAACTACTAACATGGAATAAATTAAAGTTCAAAGAGACAATGATGTATCAATATATGCATGAAATAAAGAAGTGACTTGCAAGAATTAAAACACTTACTCATTCTTAGTAAAGATGGTAAGTGTAAATTTGGTAATGTCTTAAAAAATGTCAATCTCTATTTTTGAAATTGAGCTATAAATAGAACACTAATTGATTATTTGAAATAAACAAATGTACCTATGAGCTGAGTGGTGCTATCTTTATCTTCAAACTCCACGTATATTATAGCGAACATTTCACACAACTATCATTATATTTATTATATAATCTGTCGGCTTATTAATGTCCTTGCTAGCGTATAAAAATAAGTAAATAAATAAAATGTTATGTAGGTTTGTGAGTAGGTTTTTTTCCTGTCAAATATGTTGTCTAAAAGGCGGTGAAAATATCAAAAGTTGAAAAATCCAGATAATATTGTATAAACCTATAATGTGAATTACTAACATTCATTTGAAATATCTCAAACTTCATATCAACAATGTATATATCTATCACGTTCTTTGAAGATGACCATTTTGTTTATCTAGTTCAAACGTTTACTGGAGCATGCACAACATAATGGATCCATCATAAAAAAAACTAGAGATATTTAAAGCGTGTAATATTACAATGCAAATTCAACATTATATTATCTAAATGACAAATCTACGAAATAAAAATATAATGCATGAATGAAATGTATACACATATAAAATCCCAACATCTATTTATACTATTACAAATGTACTTATGAAATATATTGGCATGCAGATACACCAATAATGTCCCATAATTGGACAAAACATATCGTGTATGATGAATAACAGATACGGAACAATTTCATTAAGAAAATTCTAGAAAACAGAACACGGTGGTAAAGTGAGTCCCATTTCTCTTTCTAAATAAGTTAATAATATAAACATTTATTTTCAGTTTGCATAATTATAACTGTATATATATAACCATAGCCTTTATATAATGTTTTTATATCCAGCATTTACCTTTGACAGTATTTCACATTTAAACAGATACCTTTGGCAATAATACCTTTGACAATATTTCACATTTAAACAGATACCTTTGGCAACAATACCTTTGACAATATTTCACATTTAAACAGATACCTTTGGCAATAATACCTTTGAAAAAATTTCACATTTAAACAGATACCTTTGGCCACAATACCTTTGACAATATTTCACATTTAAACAGATACCTTTGGCAATAATACCTTTGGCAATAATTTCACATACAAACAGATTCAATTGTGTTATTCTAAGAAGTATATGTGAACTATACTGTTTTAACCAGTGGCAATGTTATTTCTATGAAACTTTGTATAAAAACTCCCCATATATTTACGTTATTCAAGAATGTAACATTACAGCACATTAACTAAAAAAAAGTCCACTATTCAATACTACCTTTTTTCACTCTATTAAAACATTTTGCTACTTTTTCAGTACATAAATACAGTTGTTTTGTGAAGCATTTTTTTCTGCGAAAGTTACATTTCAACATGACAAAATCAGATTCACTACTGCAACATTATTCTTCAAAGGAATGTGCAAACTGGGCAAAACTTTCGCTAGTAAAGGGTAAAAAACGGGTTATGAAAGTACTTGTTTCAGCTGTGTCAAAAACAAAAGACTTGCAAAACATGCTTTTAATTTATTGATACAATCTAAATAGACCTCGCATTATGTGTTGTAAAAGGCTCTGATGGTGTTCTTGTAAGGAAGAAATTCAGTGTGGAAATAGTTTTTGTTTCTTTACAACTTTAAACTGATGTAGATGGTAAGCTTACTTAAGGCTTATAGAGCTCTGAAAAAGAGCTTGTCAATATCTATTTGAGCGACAGTTTTAATCTGATGTTTGAGTCTACTCTAAATGTTGTGGGTTTTTGTCTCAGAACTTGATTTGATTTGAAAAGCTGGGTACTGTTTTACTAAATGACTTACGCAAAACTTTAACTTACGCACAAATTTAAAGCTTGAATATAATAAAAAATCCCTCAATTATATCCAATAGAACAGTTTTCAAGCCTTGTTCCTATTTTATTGAACTATGTCTTTTAATTTTTTGACATGATCAGTGGTTTAAAAGTTATTAAGATAGGAAATGATTGCATAACTTTACATTTTGAGTAAATTTAGAAAAACAGTACTCTGGTCTTGAATTGCAGTTCAATCAATATACAAGACGGATAATACCAATCTAAATTATCACCTTAAGTCAAACAACACCTATAAAAGTATATATATAATTATTTGTGTGTTCTAAGTTTATTTGACCCAGATTGTCTTATTGATGGATGACAACCCAAGGAATTTCAGTCAAATCTTAGGCATAATTATGTAATAAATGAGTAACTTAGTATAAGAGCCTGATTATAATTATTGCAGATAATATAAACACTTGCAAATACGGAATGGTAGTCATGGCAACCAAAGGTCCTCAACAGTGGCATCGCTAATTGTAACAGTGAATATTTTTAGAAACCGTTCTATTTAAATTGAACCATAAATAATACAGATTAACTGAGTCTTTATGTAGACAATACTTTGAGGAAAGCTAGTTTAACCGTCAATAAAACCCAACCAACCAAACTAGGATGTGTACACGATTTACAAAATCTTGGTGAAATCTGCATTTTTAGTATCTTATGAAAAACAAAATGACTGAACACAATTTTTTTATCCGCCTATAAGATTTACTTGAGCGACAGTGCTTGTTTATTATATTGTCACCCCCACCGCCTCCTCAATAGCCTAGTGGTAGAGGCTGGCTTCGAGTGCTGGAGGTCCCAGGTTCAATCCCCAGTCAAGGACCTCGTCATTCCAAAGACATTAAAAAAATAGTTTCCTTGTTTAGCACTCAACATTAAAAAAGGAAATACTGGTTGGCTCTTTTTGAAGAATTAAAAGAGGTCATTGGTCGTTGTGTCCGCTATGAAGAAAACAAATGATCACGCAGAACCTAAATAAGTTGAATGCTGAAAAAATAAAAATAATGTCATCCCTCCTGAAAATGCGAGTACTCCCAAGCTTAAGCGCCCTATTACATGTAACTCGTGAAACTGTAGTCTCCTCAAAGGTGCAAACTAATCCTAAAAGAAGAGCAAGAAACGGTCTGCCATTGAAGCAATCCGACAATCAGAGAGCCAAGCATCATCTAGTTCTCATACTTGATGTGTTTGTTATTAAACTTGTTGAACGTGGGTGTTTAATTATGGAATACAAATCTAGCTGATTAACGAATGCAGTAAATTACAAAATACCACAATGATATTTAACTATGTAATGATTGAAATATCTCATGATTAAGTGTGGTTATTGTGCAATCAGCCTTCCTCAATGTTGACCCAGCGTATTTCTCAACAATCTCGGGCTGAGCACACACAATAAACACATAAATCAAGGGTGGATAACTGCATTCATATTTTCAGATATTATTCGGACATATACAACAGTTTCGATCCAAGCGTCGATGTGTTGAATCCACTCTTCAATTCAACAGCACATACAAGTAATTCACTGGAGGAGCTGCAAATGTCTACATGTACTTTCACTAGGCTGCCAGTTGGATACAGGAAGCAGGAGAATGTCTGCTAATTAATGCTTGTTTGTTACATCGTCAACTTCAAGTAGCTACTTCATCCAAACTATTTATAGACCACATGGCAATTCAATATACATTAACCCATTCAAAATGTTAAGATATTAAGATACTCAAAAAAATCGAAAAATAAACGGATTTTTAGATTTTTCCTACGCAGAACAATTTTAAGTAACTGGTAATATATAACAAGAAGCTGGGATGTTAAACATATGTTTTACAACTAAAATAAAATTAAAGTGTCAAGAATGTTTTTTCTCTCTTATTTACCAGTACAGATTTTAAGTACTTAGTTTGAAAAAAAAAGGACTGAAAAAGCCGCAGATCAGGCAAAAAGGGTACTTTTGAAAAAAAATCTATTGACTGTAGTGACATTTACGTGAGTGATTTTTTCCCACCACACCTGGGTTCTGTCATTGCATGTCAACATTATGAACAAAACTGTTACTGCTCTTTTAAACATGAGGTTGATGTGCATAATAAACACCTATATACTGAGGCAACAAGTTTGTTGAATATCATTGTAGAAAAATATAATATACTAGATGGTAGTTAATAGTCATTTCAAACTAGAACTATGAGTCACTCACAAAAGGATTTATATACCCCTCTAATCCATCATTATTAAACTAAGTAAGTTCATTGATCAAGCTTCCTTGAAATATTTTGCACCCAGATTTTCCTCCTCCATGCACAACCTCAGCTTGTATATCCTGCAACCGTGTACAGTTTCAATTGTTTCGTTTCATCTGTTAGGGGGGAGTTGTACTTAGAAGACATCTGGACCGAAGGGCGGACGTACCGGCAGATGGAAATGGTGATCCCAATATGCCCCCAGAACTTTAATTGCGGGAGTATTAACAACGTTACAACATTTACTTGAACATTTAGATATTAACCAACAGATATATAAACAGAAACATAGTGTATGATACAGTTTGCACTTTCTTAGCAAACATGACCATTAAAATGAAGAGGTGCATACTTATTTGCTATACTTTTACCGGTTCTTCAACTTTGTTGGATGTTATTTTCATCCTGTGCATTACAGACATCGTAACCTAGTAACCAGTGTACAACCGTCTTTATTGGGTTCAAGGCAGTATTAATGATTCGTAGGATTTGTAAAACTGGAATATTTAATTAATGGTTTTCTAGGTGTAACAGATAAAAAATCAAGGGATGATAACAGTGCATTGTAAACGCTAGATGGCTTAAATGTATTTATTATGTTCTATTTTATACCTGTACTTTAACAAAACAAGTACTTGAGCACTTACAATAGGCTCCATACCATCCTAAAGTAGGGTTGGTAAATAGACTCATGTCCATAATGTTTGCTAGCTGTAACTTGATCAGTCTCCATAATCTCTATGAACCCATGTTATACAGTATGGTAACTATGGACATCAGTTACACACAACCAAACTCTTCATTTATGACCAAATCACACTCATGTGTCAACTGAAGGGAAACTGTTGCTGCTCATAGTGTCCTCAATCCTCACAGTGTCCAGCTGTAACACTGTGTGTTCAACATGCAGGCATTAAAACCCTCACCCACATACCAACAAAGTTTGTCTTAACTTAAAGCTGATAAATGCCACCATGATGCAGTTTCCATCTGCATTTTGTATGCAGCAAAAATGGTAATATTTCACACACAAAAACCTAAGCCCAGGTGTCATAGATGGAGAGAGTTGGATCAATCACCTCTCAACTGTCAGTGTTCCCGTTCACCAAGTACCACAACACAGGCGCTTCAAAAGCTTGATTAGACTCAATCAACTTCATGCTACTTTGACCACAACCTAATTTAAGCCCTGCAGCACTATGAAAATGTTGCTTCTTGCATTTGACAGTAAAGGGTTTATCAATGACTGACTCATTTAACCTCACAGATTGTACTCAGTAGTAGGCCTAGAAAAATTCCGGCACAGATTAGGGTTTGGCCTTTAAACTCAGATATAAATAAACACATGAAAGTGAACATTTCTGTTATCCATTTTACCCAAGACCTTACAATTACAGGCTAATCAGATAAATATAGCTTTTAATCCTAATTAATCTGGGGATCATAAATTAGGTTTTTTCCGTTTTATTAGGATTACCATTGAACACAACTGTCAGTGGAGGCCATAAATAATGTACCATAAACATGGCTTTTATTATGACCAAGGTTCACCTAGCGTATCATATACCAATAACTGTTACAAAAAACAAGACTTCTAAGAAAGCCTTAGTACAGTTCTATGATACATTGTATCTAACTGATATTATACAAAAAATAAACCTGAAACAAGAACCAAAGTGGACTAAAAGTCTCAACTTTCATTTATATCCAATCAAACAAAGCATTTTTGAATGTCTAACTCTGATTGGTTGTTTGAGAAGAGAAATTATAGCTCTGCAGTAAATTATTCACTGCAAAGTTGAAAAGATGAATGAATAGCTGTAATAAATGTAGTTAACAAGCCAGATGCCGTTCCCCTACCTCTAGCTATGACAAGATCCTGTCAAAACATCATTATATTAGTTGAATGACTTAGAATGATACCTGACAGAGATCAGACTCAGGTAATGAGATGTTGATAGTATAAGACTAGGCAAGTATACTTATTGATAATGGAGGTGAATTGAGAAATCATGTCCCAAATTAGCACATTAGTGGTGTATCATTTAAGGATGAGATGTAATCAAGAAACATGAAACAGACGCTGATAATGAGAATTTGTGTTTACAAGAAATACATTCTTAGACATAGGTGAGTGGTAGATAGAACCAGATTCTATCCCAGCTACACTCTACAAGGTTGTGCTCCAGTGCAGATCTAAGACTTTGTATTCATTCTCACAGAAGTGGTTGCAATCTCTGCTGCTAAAATAACATGCTAAGTTTTTCACCTTACGAAAATATTTATTTCATCTTGTTTAGAGGCTACAGAAAAAGGGAGGAATTCTGGTTAATGTTCAAACTTAAAGTCCAAAACTTGATTGAGACATTTAACTAGAACCGTCTTTAATTGAACTAGGCATGAACAAAGGGACATTACCCATGGGTTAACAGGTAGAACATTAGTCAACTTCTATGGCAATGCATGTAGAATATAGCAGTTTAAGTTTATATAATTTTATGGTTATACAGTAATACATTTGGATATAGATTTATCATTGTAAAATACACGTAGAACAGAATCATCGCAGTTTTTATCATTTATTACAATTTTACACGATTGCACACATTTCTTTAGTGAGCAGATTAAAGTTTGAATTTTCAGGAGTCAAAGAGGTTGATATATCTTATATTAACCTAGAATTCTAAGAGGTAGCGTGTCAACTCAGTACGTTTAATTTTACTAATATGTTTACCGCAGTAAGCTGATTTGTTAATGAAGTAGCCCTCTTAAGAATGTTCGCATTAGTCAGATTCCAAGTCCACAGAATCCCATATCTCTGAATGCCAATGACATCTTATTTAACATAATGGGCAAAAATTGGAGTAAAGCCCTTGTAACTATTTCCACATATACTACACCCATCACATTTGCTGCCACTTTTAATAGCAATATTCCAATAACTTAATGTAAGGAAAGGAAAAAAAAGGCACCCAGCAAACATACGAAAATGCTGAGGACTTCAACCAGTCTTTGCCAAGCACTTGAACGTAAGTATGTAAAGATTTTGATGAGGCATTAAGACCCACAACCATGCCAGAAACAGACATACACCATGCACTCCTCCAGTATGACATGATTAGTAATTGTTGATATGTTCCGCTAATTAGCAACTTTGTTTAACAGTACAGAGCTTCAATCAGGCTGTGTGAGGCGTATGGGGAGCAACAAGTGAAAAAACATGGTGGGTGGGGCACAAATCTTAGTGAGGGGGAAAATCCCTCGTTGATGATGTGCATGTGCTGTTTATCAATATTGTCTTGTTTTATTTTGGTAAGCTGATCAGTCACCTGACACAAAGAGGGAGTGATTTTTAATGAATGATGAGTGGTCCCCACCAACAAAAACATGACTGTAACAAAAGCCCCACAAAATGAACAATTCAAACTGTGGCTACACTGCGAGACATGATCTTAATTATAAACTGAACTCTGCTTCCTTGCCTCCCATTGATTGTATTAAACAAACACCTGTTTTAAACTCAAAGGTGAAACAAAAAGATAGAGCATATGTTTTCTGGTTAATCAGCTAATGCAATTATGTGATGTTAAAGTTTTGACCGCAAGGACTGATATCAGGTAAACTTGCAAGTGTGGATAGCATACTGCAGAAAACAAATCAAATCATCCTTAACTTCTTATCCACATACACTTCTGAAGCTCTGAAAATAAAAAAGGCTTAATTTCTGGGCTCTGTTTTGACCACAGTAGATAAGGTAATCACTATCAAAATCGCATCACGTTAGCACTTGATTACCTGGCAACATACAACATCCTACACAGAACCTTGTAATTACAGCAAAAGTGCATTTGTCTGAGCAAGATGTAATAAAATGAGTAGTCGCGGTTTTGTTGTTGTTTTATTGGAAAGAACAAACAACGTGATCAGCAAACTTCACAAAAACAACAATGAAACATTGCAAAATTGAGCAGCAAAGAATATAACTATGAAACGTAGAACAACACGTCTTCTAAACAGTCTGAGATTAGTCTGAACCTTTTTTGTGGTAGTTTCAATTGTTAGCATGAGGAAGACTTAGGACCTAAGATAAAGCCTGTCTATATATATAACATGTACTGGTTAGATGCAGGGGCTGTCATAACTCAGTGTCTCCCAACAATAGCCATTATAAAACAGCTACGGAAACATTCAAAGCTTAAACCTAATATCATGACATTTGTATCTCTGAAGACTAACGCCATCTCAATACAGTGCGTGTAAACCAAGCAGTACAAATGTTTGACCTATAAATCAGAAGAACTCTTAGAGAAAGCGGAAATGTTCTGGTATGCGCACAATTTTAAAACATGTCTAAAACTACCATGTATATGTTCAAAATGCAAGAAAGAATGCAAGAATTCAACTCTGGTAAGCAATAAAATTACAAATGATTAGGATTGAAATGTCTTTTGTTCCCCAATATAGTTTTAAAACTTTTTAATTTCTTTAATCTTGAATGTTAAACTGCTTCCACTATGGTATAAAACAGTCGTTATTTTTGAAAAACTCAGCATATTTAAAGCACTTTAATTCAAATGATTAATATCTAAACCTTAAATGCTTCACCTAATATTCAGAGAATGTCTATAGCCTGCACTAAGGGAATCAATGTCGACATTAAATTTATATATATATTTGATATATTTAGCGATAAAGATGCTATAAATAATAACAGCCGTAGCCATGACTGACTTCAATGAGCCGCTATGACACTGGTTCCCGTTTATTTTTACTTCCTGTTTCACTATTCCACACACGTGCTACTTCTCGTGCCACACAGAAATCCCGAGGACCGTTCGACCTATTTATAGGAAACTTAGTCACATGACCTTTTAGCGGATAATAGTGATCTGATTGTTGTAGCTGCAGCTTGGAAGGTATTTTGTAAGAGTTTACATTGACAACACACAGAAAGTTACGACATTAGTTCAACCACAAATCATTATCACTGTCAGCATGGAATTGAGAGCTTGAATTTTAATTACCTTCAACCAGGAATTCAACGCTGCCAGGTTTTGAAAGCTGATACATGAAACAACAGAAAGGGACAGATTGGCGGTGCATATGATTTTGAGAATTTACCTTGCACGCCTTCTGTTGAATTTATATCATCCAGTCATTAAAAATGTTTGTGCAATTTTCTCCTATACTTAGCTCAACGTAATCGACTTTAACTCAACTTCTTTAATATATTTAATTCAAGCACCTGCTGTTTTTGGATTTTATTAATTAGGCGAAATTAAGTTGCACATAGATACTACTGTTAATTAGAATGTGTAGCTTCGTTGACACACATTGCCGTTATGACATCAGGTAACAGTTGCAGTAGGTGCAGAAAAACTGATGGCCTTCTGCTTGACTCATGCGTTTCCTTAAACTATAAACATCCACACAAAACTCTCCCATAAATATCACCTCGTTTATGATTGGTAATCGGCACTTTGAAACGAAAAGTTTTCATGTTCACTTTAAAGAAGTACAGAACTTGGCTGTCAAACTCGTGATTCAGAGCTTTCAAATCTTTACATTAACAACATGTTTTCTGAAGCTTTTATTACAGAGATCTGAAATAAATCATACCATATGTCTTAAGTTCTTCAAATTTCATCACGTCTGCTGAAAGAAGACAAATGCATTCTGGGAAAATCATGATCAAGACACTTACGGAACTGACCATTTATCTTGCGCTGAAAGGGTTCTTGTACAAAAGGGGAACAATGACAAGGAAAGAATAAGTGAATGTGGTATAAACCTGGAAGTATGACTGGCAGAAAATGGCCTGAATGACAGGAATTAATTCTTTACTACATGTACTATAGGGTATGGGCTTTTAGTTTTCTCGTTACCGTTATACTGTTTAGTAGACAAAATGGAAGTATTAATTTAGAATTACCAGTATTACTATGATGTGAACATGCATATCTAGAATTCTATGGCTGTAATAAGGTTTACAATGACTGCAATACCGAGGAATGAATGTATGAATGAAGGAAAATAGTATCATTAATGCCATTTTTAGAATATCAAACGCATGAGAATTTTCGAAAAGAGCAATATATCGAAGAATTTTGTGACGGAAGCAATGATAAATATCTAAACAATGTATTGCCTAAGGATTGGTGACAAGCTGAAGAAATATGCTGTATAGGACATGAGGAAACTTTGCTAGGAAATGTTATATAATCTTCTCCAGAGGCAAGGTTCTTTGAATGCACGTTCCTAGCATACATATATAAGCTTAAATTCTACTTGTGAAATATACAGTAGTTTTAACCTTTCATTCGTGGAGCCAAGAGGATTCAATAGAATTTTTCTCTGGCAATTACACAGTGAATTATTACAGCAGGAAAGTACACGTATTCATTCTCATGACTTCAGACTTAAGACCCAGTTTTTAATTTTTCTCATTAATTGTTTGCATTAATTGGTTTAAGTTTGTGAATGATGTAAGACTTGATCTCATGGGTTACGTCAGAGTCCTCCGGTAGTCTACTGAATATGCCATTAACTGTGAATCTTATTGTTCTATGGGGATTATTGCGGTAACGATCCTCCCATTGAAGCGGTATACGGGATTAATAAAGCAGTACCTGGAGTCTACTAGGCGTTCCCTTTAACAGACTAGATCATAACTCTCAGCACAAGCTCTTGTTACAATTACACTGTAAAGGCATTTTTTACGGCTTATATGATGCTGGATAATTGCACTTTTACAAACAAAATCACGATCATACGTAACAACAATACATTACAATAGGGGGATTACAGATGTTTGAATGGCGAGTTTGTCAGTGCTGTTGGCAAGCATTGGAGCCTACGTGAAAACCGAATCTGGGAAAATCTACGACATACAACAAAAATCTCAAACTTCCCTCGGAAACATATCACCATCCTTGGTTTTCAAAAACAATTAACATGAGCAATGAAACAAAAACCTAAACAGCCTCCAACTCCACCCTATTTAAACTGTAATTTACCACAATATTTTTTTCCCATTCATAGATTTAAATAATTGGAATAGTGATCATGGTTTGGTGATTTGGTGATAGTTTATGGTTGCACCTGTAGCAGCTATGGATGCCAGATACTTACAGTTTTGCTTCTTCACTTGTCACTAGTGAAGGCTTGTAATGCAGTGGAAAAGATAAAAACTAACACTTTACAGTTTAGATCTCAGACATCTCCGACCAGACAGGGTGAGAAACATAAGAGAAAGCACCACTGGCAATGAACAACAAACAAAGCAGGAAGGAACCTTGACTTGCATTGTTTGTTTGGTTGTTTTAGCAAGTCATGTAACACATTTTGAGAAATAATAAATGAGTGTACATGTTGGTCATTTGATTGGATTTAAATTTGGGGACATTTATAACTCGACGTCTCAGTGATAAACAAGTCTTATAGTTTAATGCAGGACTTTAACTACCTTTAAATACTGGGACGTTAAACTGCATGCAAACTGGGAAATCTTTTTGTGACAAACATTTTGCGAAAATTGACGCTCTAAGGCTATGTCATGAGTTTAAGAAAGTGCAAGTTGTTGTATGTCACACTTTGTTATTATGTGTCAATACTTATTTGTTTACTGGTTTAATTTGCAAATAATAGCATTACATAATAGCCAATTAACTGTAGTATCAAATTCAGACAATGGATTTATCAATATGAACAGATTGATCGATCGATTGGATAACCTACAGATATAATGACCAACAAGAAGAACCGACTTATTTTTCTAAGGCCTAAATTGAAGTGAAATGTTTTGGAAATTAAGTTGTCATCAATATTGTTTACCAGCCCCGATATCATTGACATTGTTAAAAATTATATGCATGTAAAAAAAGTGTTTTTTCTCAAAATCGACTGGGATGTTATGTTGTTTTGAGACAATTCAAGATCATTTTAAGTCAAGATGTCGACCAAATCAGCAATTTGCTATGTGACGAGTATCTGATTGTACAAACCATATATATTTAGACGATTTTTAAAAAAAATCGCAGCAAAGTTTTTTGTTATAGAAGTTAAATTATCACTTGTTAATAAATTACACAAAAACAAAAACTCAGCTACATTAAACACAAGATAAGAAATCAACAACATGTTTTAACAATATCACGTGTCACATTATAAAGGGATTGTTCATTCATTAAATGTTAATGTACTACAACCACTTTTACTCAATGTAATGAAGTCTGAAATACCAAAAACAGATTGTGTAATTTTCTGACTAAGCCAAGTATTTCTTCATAAATTTGTCCAAAACTTCACAAATACTTGTTTGACATGCCACATTAACTTAAACATTCAACTAAAATTCCCCTAAAAACATCTCTTGACATATTTTTGACACACAATTTGATAACAACATTGATAGAGCAGATTATGTGTTAATTTAAATGGCTTTTCTGGGGAGAGTGAAGATTAATGGAAAAGTGAAATGTAATGACAGTTTTGTTTTATTTTCTCCCCCACATTTCTAGCAGTGTAATGCAGCTGCAAGGGTGAACAACCTGATAAACCTAGTCCTGACAAATGAAATTCTATCCAACATGTCATTAACATTATGCTTTTTTCCTTTTCAAGTAATTATGAGGAGCAAATCATGTCAAAGGGAGGTAAGTGCTACACAACAGCATACTGACACAATCATAAGTGGTTTCCCTTATATCAAAATTTAAACTATGTTTTAAGTAACAAACTTACTCCAGATAGTTTACAGAATTTAGGCCTTTTCTGCAAATTTTACTGGCAATCAAAATAAAAAAATGGAGCCAGGAATGTAATCATGTATTCCAATACACACTACCAACTAGCATTTTAACTTATGTTTTTTTTATATTCTTAATTAAGTGTTTTTCTTTCCCTTTCTCAAAAATAACTAATCCTGCCTCTCAGTAGCGAGGAGTTGGCTGCCATGCTATCGATTTACCGTGCCAATCAGCCTACCTATACCGATGCGTTGGTAAAAGGAGGGAGTAACTTTCCAGTGCAGCTGTGCTTGGTTTGTCAATTTAGTTTAAAATGATACATGAAGTTGTATACCAGTACACTACACAGAAATAAGGCCAATGTTTGGGACTTACATGTCTTTTGATGCTGAGACCACATGTCCACCGTCGAATGCTATGCTAGTGATTCCTTGCTTATGTCCCCTGATTACGTTACAACACAAGTAAGAGGATCTTCTCCAAACCCTCACTGTACAATCCTCAGACCCTGACACCCTGTGAACAAAAAGATATCAACTATTTTATTTTAATTACCCCTGGCCATGTAAAAATATTGCGAAACAGCAAATTCATATTGCGATACATATTGTCATGGCTCTTTATTGCAACATGCTGATATACTGCTGAATTATTGCACTCGTAAAGATTAAAAGCACACAGCTAAAACAAATGATACAAAATGGAGTAACTCTGTAATAAATTATAAAGATGTTTTATCCAATTAAAAACTATGACTTTTTTTATATTTCTGCAAAGAGAGAAGAGAAATGTTAATAAATTTAAATATGTTTCAATAATTAAAACTCAAAAGAGATCAAACATATAAATATTCCTGTTTACCACCTGCAGCATTCCTTTAAGTTTATTTACACTTAAAAAAAGAAAGAGTAAAGATTTTGACTCTAACCACACTCATAATGGCATGTGGAAGTAATCTTGATAATCCAATGCAATTCAATCAAACAATGTACAATTCTTGGAAGCTTACATGAAGTCCTGGTTCATAGTTAGACATGTGACACTGTCATGGTGATCTGTGAGTATGTAACGTCTGCATAAGTTACGTAGATCCCATACCTATAAACAAAACAAAACAAAACCAGACATGATTGTAAGTTATACTCTTTGTAAGCATTATAAGGATTTATTTAAGGTTTTCTTTTTTGGTGTGTGGGCTGTTGTTTTTGAGTTTAATACAAAAAATGCACATCTATATGGTTGCAAGCAATTGGCATCTTATTATAGTTAGTTTAACTAGTTGTTTGATATTCTTAATTTGAGAGGAACAACTGTTTGACATTTTTTGAAAAGGTTCATGACCATAGAAAATCTTTAAAAAACCCAGTACAAAACATTTTGGTTAACCTACAGACAAATGCCTAAACAGAAGAGTAGACACTGTAGACATTTTACAATTGAAATACAGCCAAACTTCGTTAATTTAAAGTCCTGGGGGATGAAAAAATAATTTGCACTAACAGGACTGGGCGCTAACAAAGTCAAGAATTCTTCAGTCAACTGAAGAGTCAATCAGATCTATGCAGCAGTGTTATGTGTATGAACATCAAAGTCTTATTCATTGAACTGATCTGATTTATCATGTTGGAATAATAACACAGGTTATTACTTCTGCAGTACTGCATGAGTTTGTACCCACAGTTAGTTTATACAAATGTCCAGCAATCATGAGTTTTCAGTTAATCTCTAATGATGAAAAAAAATGGATTTAAAAATAATACCATAAAACCTAGAAAACACCATTGAATATTTAAAAGCCTTTCAAAGAATGGCATACCATAGACACCTACAAACACCACTAATTACCTGTATGGTGGTATCCCAGGACCCTGATGCTAACTCATTACCAAGGAAACACAGACATCTTACACCTCCCTGTAACAAAAGCACTCCACTATTCTAGTATCAAACTTATAATGTACATTTAGGTTTTTTTGACAAATGAATTCATTGTTCAGCTGACTGACACAATCCATGTTTAAAAATGCCCTAAGAAAAACTATTTCACAGAATACACAATTGCAAAAACAACAACTATGTAAATGTCAACTTTTTAGAAAACATGACATAAAACTATAATTGATTTGAATGACCGTATATATAGTTTCAAATGTACCTTATGGCCTAGAAACTTGTGCAGGCTTCTTCCACTGCGTATATCCCACATTCTGATGACCCTGTCCAGCCCTGCGGAGATGAGACGTCGATTGTCAAACTGTACACAGGTAATACCACTCATGTGACCCTGTAACATACACATACAGTTTGATTGTTTAGTAGGAAACTAGAGTAGGAATCGTTTGCTGCTCTTAATCTATGTAATTATATTTTTTGAAAGGCGCCTCAACAAAAAATGGATATCCGTAAATATGTTTCAGAAAATTAGTGTAGACAAAAAAATTGTTTTAACCTTTTTCTAAAACAAATCAAAGTATCAAAGGAGCATAAAGAAAAGATATTTTACTAGTTCTGTTTAGATTATTAAAAAGTGAATCATTCAAAGTATAGGTCTAGAAAGTCCTACTGCAGTAAATATTTGATATCAATAACATACTTCAGAATGTAACAGATCTCTTCTCACCTGACTCAAATGCATGAAGCTACATGTAAATAGTGCTTTTAATATACAGGGTTCCACCGTAGCATTTGAACTTGTCAGTTTCTTTGAGACTAAATTTGGTCGAAATTCCACTCATCTATAAAAACCAACATCAAACTAATCTAATAGCTAATAGAAACAGAATATTGACAGTGTTAATGAAGATCCCCACCATCAAAGCACAGCCCTATCTCTCTCCAAAACTCATATAGCTACACTCTGCCTTATTATAAAGTGTACAACAAAAGGAGAGCCTACCTGTAGTTTCCTGGCCCGCAGTACACTTCTAACCTCGCCCACAAACACGGGTGGCTTCCTGTAGCGGGCATCATCATCATCACTCTTAGACTTCTCCTTATACCACTCCAGGCTCATCTGGGGCTTTGCTTTACCCTGTAGAGTGGGGTGAGACATCGTTATTGATCAAAGATAGCAAATATAAAAACATGTTAAATGAAAACATTCTTAACTTGTTACCAATCTTTCTTTAATTTACTTGTTAACTCAAGACCTAAGAATGAGTGACAATTACTCTTTATATACTGTTGACAAAACAAA
>ENA-OREC01000292-OREC01000292.1-marine-metagenome-genome-assembly--contig:-NODE-292-length-17470-cov-12.029495_pt1 | contig 17470 bp, 7 predicted proteins | sample MGYA00248626_ERZ508543 | MGnify/ENA primary metagenome ERZ508543 (study PRJEB26211, sample SAMN05518279) | marine metagenome | isolation source: Puget Sound, Washington, USA | host: Bankia setacea...
TGCAGTAGTATAGGACCTGCAGTAGTATAGGACCTGCAGTAGTATAGGACCTGCAGTAGTATAGGACCTGCAGTAGTGAACGTTTTACTTGAGGTTCTCCATGTCTGAGATGAAGTTATATTAAACATGTATAAAATTGATTCTGGTGATGGTTACAAACTATATTGTATTTAAAGCAAGATCATACAATTATGTAAGAAATGCATCCAATGTTGTTGCAATGGTACCAACAAAAATGGCTTTAAATGAAACTATGAGATAATGAACCTTCAACGTTGTACAACAAAAACTGGGGAGAACTAAAACAAAACATGTGATGAGATGAAGGAAGTTGATTGGCAAGGCAAAGCATAAAAGTATATTGAAAGATAACACTAATACTGTAATATGTCAACATCTAAAAACAAATGTATAATATAGGTAATACTCATACAACCATGCAGTGTCAACATGTAGCTGTCGCCGCCAAAAAAGTGTGATCATTAAAAAACGTGCATACTGTCGAAATTATCAAAATTACAAGATGGTCGATCCTACACGTTAAGCAGAATGAATCCTTAATTGAATCCTTAATCCTTGTTATACTTTGTACCAACCAGCATACTCTCTCCTCTGAATGTTCTTTATATGTAGGAACCTGTTAACATAGTGAGCAGGGGCTTGCAAGGGGTCCAGATAGTTGCCCCTGTGTACTGCTTGCTGGGCAAAGTACATAAACAAGGGCTGAAAAATAAATAAAGCAAATAGTAAAAAAAAATAGATTAAAGGTTCAACATACCTGCAAAGAGACGCCTGTGATAGTTGAGAATGTGGGTGAATCTGTTCACGTAACGTTCTGGGGCTTGTAAAGGATCGCCGCCAGTGTTTCCACTATGAACTGCTTGGTGGGGTAAGTACATAAACAGGGGCTGAAATGGTGGGGAAAATTTTGCTTTAAAATTTGACTCTTATTTTTCAGTGTGATAATTTTTTTTAATCCAGTACCATTCAATGCAAAAGGATTTAAAACAAAGGGTTCATTCAACACATGCAATTTGTTTGTGTATAATTATGGTTGCAGTTAAAAAAGCCTTAAATTAATTGCCCCACCTGCCATTTTATACAAAAAAAAATTCTACCACCATGCATTTCATCAAAAATAAATTCTACCACCATGCATTTCATCAAAAATAAATTCTACCACCATGCATTTCATAATAAATTCTACCACCATGCATTTCATAAGAAAAGAAGAAAGAGATTTTACAAGAACATACAATAAATAAAACAGAGACCAATGATATACAGTTGGAAACAGTATGGTATGTACAGTCAATCTGGTAGAGGTTTTCAAGAATGTATTCTCATAGAATTATCACATTTAAGCAATGAGAATTTGAATATATAGACCATTTTACCTGCAATGATAATACTGCTGAACACATGTGAAACAGTGATACTCTATCCAATAGTGTACTTCTCTATAGCTAAATGTGATTTTAAATAGTCAGCAAAATCTGTTTATGCATGCAGTCAAAATAAATATTTGAATATGTTGTTTTTCTTTTCCTGGGTGGTTCAAAACATATATCATTTTACAATAAAAGCTGGATTGTTTACAGACCTAGACTCATAACACAGAACAGAACATGACATTTTGTTTGGTATAACATAGCATACAGCCCATATATAGCCAATGAAAACAAGCAATTTCATTAACCCACAAGTTTGCTTCAAATTACAAATACACTGCACTGCATGCTACCTATAACCCATAGATCACATAGTGTTATGTAAGACAAGTTACCTCTGAAGTGTTATGGTTGTTGATAATGTTGACTGTTTCTGCAGTGAAGAGTTCTGTAGAGTACAGATTGGTCTCATTTCTCAACAAGTTTTCATTTCTCCTCCAGTCTAAACCCCAATAAGCCTGTAACATGTATATAGTACATGTATATAAACAGTTGTAATAAAAATAATCTAGCATAATTATATAGTACAGTTTAAAATGAGGAACGTACCATATTAACTCCAAGTATTACGACAATCAATTAAATATAAGGCCAGATATATACTTCTTCTAAATTATTTCACTCTAAACAAAATAAGTTTTCAAAATTTTAATAAAATGATGTTAACAAATAGATGAAACATTTACAAAATTCAGCTACCAAGACTACAAAGTTTTATATGCTCTCATAAAGAGTAATAACAGATGATTTAAACGTTTATATCACTTTTCAACTGAAATATATTTCTTTTTCAAAGACTAAAACTAGCAAATTTAACATGACTGTTCCTCCAATAAACCATCACCATATCCATGTTTATCAATATTTTCATCCATTTGTAGCCTAACACAGATAAGATCAGAGGGTTGAAGAATGGACTGACAGGAGGGCCTACTTACATTGTATCTGCAGTGTAACAATTACTCCTTTTTTTAATGTTTTTTTATTTACATATATTGCAGGAAATTTAATGCTGAATTCAACAAGCTTATAAAGGTCACCATGCTTGTTTGTGTTTTTTAAAAATGATGAACACACCCACCTTTGCCAAGAATTTTGACTTTATTTGGGCATTTTCATATTGTTACTTATTTTCTTAAGAGTGCAAAGAAAACTGCTGAAAACGCCTTTAATACACACAAACGCATCAAAATATCATACATTCTTGTGACCATATAAAATGCACACCTTAGAACCATTTCAGATTTCATACATTAATCAGAAAAGGAAAGCTACATCCAGCATTACAGAAACAAATTAAGCTTTTAAGAAAACTGAGAGTGCTTGACCCAGGGCCAAATATGAAATGAAAAATACTAATATAACAGAAGGAAAGTACCGATATCCAAAGTTGTCCGTAAATCGGCAAGAGTTGCACCACCTGATAATACAAGCACCTGCTTTTGGTAATTCAGATTTTTCAAAATCACGAAAGTCAAAGAAAATCGTATAAATGTGTAAATTGATAAGGTTTTCTAATAACACTAAAAGCTATTAATATGAAAAAAAGTTGAGGACTCATTACTTCAACAGCCTCGTAGGTGTGGTCGTAGTAGTCTTCACATCCCTGATAGTATCCATAGTGAGACTCAAACCCACGCCATGTAGGCAAGTACTGGTCAGCAAACATGCCCAGGTGCCACTGTCATAACAAACACACACACACTCTCATAAATAATGATAGAAAGCAAAAATTGAAAGAGTATAAACAAATGTCTGAAACGTACACTCAATGTGACACACAATTTTGTTCAATTTGATGTGTCATACAAAGAGACTCGCCAAAAGATGTGACAGCTTTAAACAAACGATTCCTTCACACAGGTATTGCATAAGAACATTGGTTTGACACTCTTCAATAAATTTCATGGACCAATGAATTACAAAGCAGGTGTTATGTGTGTATTGTATACAAACATTGACCAGACACTCATAAATTTATAACACAGACTGTTGAATTGTGAAATAGGTGGATGATACTGTCATGTTATTACAACATATAGAACTCATGTCCATTGTATACACATTAAATACCTATTTTGTAATGCATTGGTCCATTGAACTTATTCGGGAGTATCTGGTCAATGTTCTCATGCAATACACAAAATTAGCCACCTGTTTTACAATGTTTACCTATTTCAGCAGACCATGTAATTAATTAAATAGTTATCAGGTCAATGTTCAATGCAACACTACTAACACTGTATATCTTACAAAACAAAATGAGTTCTATTAGGTTCAGAAAGTCAATACCAAGCTCTGATCGTCTGCTGTTTCTGACCAATGGCACCTGGGTTCTAGGTTCTGTTTGCAAAGGAGCATCTATCCTATAACTTCCCCAAAGCACTATATATTGCAGCTTTTAAAGAAATTACAGTAAAGTTCGGCTAATAAGACCACCTTTGGGAACCAACAAAAAGTCACAATATCGAGTTGGCCTTAATAGTGAGACACCAATTACCTGTTCACTGAAAGCAGCTCTTTTGGATCGAATTTTTGGAACGAATGTTTTAAACGGTTTTAACAGCGAAACAGTAGAAGTGGTCATCAAAGAAGAACTTTACCATTCATTTCAAAGTTGTTTGTAACAGAAAGTTTTAACATAACCCAACAATTCAAGAGTTCAAAGGATATATAGTATACAATGTAAGACTACTATTCCAATCACCAAAGAACTTGTAATATCAGGATTTCTTGAAAAAGGAAAACTACTTGATTGGTACATCATTGTGGCATGCATACTCGAAGGAAAATGTTGATGTCAAAGGTCGATATTCAAAAAGTTTCTCATACTTATTAATCATACTGTTATTTATTGGAGACTTGCCTTTATGTTGAGACATTCTTTTATATTATGCAAAATTGGTTATGGCCAAGCCTAACCGAATTTTGAAGTAGAAAAAATACAGTTGAAAATAAAGATGAACAGAATTATTAGATTTTTGCGAAGAGTTTTTGTGAATATGTTCCTTGCATGCACATGACACAACATGACTAACATCCCTTGCACCATTATTCTATTGTCACCCTTTGTTCTTACAGGTGAACATTCAGTCATATGATCAAAATAGTCTCCATGCCCTAGTAGGTAACCATAGTAACTGTCATAACCGCGGTACAACGGCGTAAACTCCTTTGCATAAAAACCCAGGTGCCACTGAAATGGTCAAGAATTTATAATGATTGAGACAAATCAAATGTTAAAATGTGAATTAAGACAATAAGTTGATCAGTTGCAGTAAAATATAACTGAAATTGAATATTTTGACTATTGTTGAGTGTTAACAGGTTAATGTGTTTATACTGTCAGCAAACATGGTCAGATGAACCAATGATAAAATTAATGTTCTAATATCTATCTAATCTGGTTAGTCTAAAATATAAAAAATGATTTTAAAAAAACTGATTTTCTTTACACCACATGAAACATTGCTTTATTCATCCATCATGAGAGAAAATATTGAGCCTACCAGTCATCATTTATCTAAGCTGTTACACTTACAGGTAAGAAATCAATATCAGACAAAAACATGAAAGGATTATCCATGTGAGTGATGACTTATGACAACTGTTCACAACAGCTGGTTCTACGTACAGGCTATTTTTCGAACAAAGATATGTTTACATACAATGTCAATATGTCAGCAGTCATTAAGAAACAAACAATGAGAACAACAGTACTAGATATTTGAATAAAAAAGTGAATGTTTATGTTTACATTTGAGCAGTTACCTTAATAACTTAATCTTCTCAGCCAATCAATGAAGCACTTTAGCAAAAATATATCAAAACACATTGTACAAAACTGAAGCATTTGTATATCAATGATGCCACAAGACAATACTAATGCCACCAAGACTATGACAAGTTCTTGATCAGTATTGCTAACTTGACTTCTTTATGAAATACATGTAACTGAGATCAAAGTTTGTAAACATAACCAATATCAAGTTTAAGATAGTGTGGGAAAACTACGCCCTACCTTTCCCACCATGTGAGTTCTGTAGCCAAGTTCTTTAAACCACTGAGGCATGATCTTCTCCTTTAGAGGTAGACCATAAGGTTGTGAGGAAAATATCACACTGGTCTGCAGGCCTAGAATAAAAAGAATGCATTTTTTATCTTTGTATTTTAAATTCTCCACCGAAATGTTGTTTTACTTACATAGTAATTGTAAACAAGGCAAACAAAGACATTGTATTGTTCATTGCAGGCGGGGAAACAGATTATGTTGTATGTATTTGAGTTCAAGAGTTAATTTTGACTAATTCAAGAATGTAACAGTTGCAGGTGGTAATTTAAAGAACATTTATTCTGACAACATGTTTTTTATCAAAGGAATCTAACACCTTATTTTACCTGTGTGAATAGGATGCCTTCCGGACATCAAAGCCCCTCTAGTTGGAGTACAGATGGGAGACACATAGTAATTGTTCAAGATGATTCCCTCATAAGCCAGAGCATCAATGTTAGGTGTGGGGATCTGCTCTGAGCCATGGAAACTTACATCATTGTAACCCTGAGTAACAGATAGAACATGCATTATCACCAAAAAGTCTATTATACAGTGAACATCCACTAATAGGACCACTGTAGGGATGAACAAAGGTGGTCTTTAATAGCAGTGATAGTAATAGTTACAACCCAATGACAGCGCATTATGAGATGTTTATGGCTCAATAGCAAATCATGAAGTCTTAATATTGAGTGGTCATTATACCGAAACAGGTAACAAATGATTAGGCAAGTATTGTGATCAGTTGACATCAGTATCTTTTTCAATATAGTTTATCAGCCCATACAAATGTTGTTTTTGTTAGTTTGAAGTCAAGCAGTATAAATATTAGCAATAGTGATAGAACATATGCTTAAATTGAAACTCATGATTTTAAGTTCTTATATTAACATACCAGATCGTCTGCAACAATAACGACAATGTTTGGTCTCTGAGCTGCAAATATTCCAAGGACTGAAGCTATCACCAGCAGCAATGTCAGCATCAGTTGCCCCATCATAGAGCTTGTTCACTGACCCTGAAATTAGATCAGACAAGAAATGTTATATACATCATATTTTAGTTCCTACATCAGTTGTCTTTACTTGCTGAGGGTAGTGGAAACAGTGCTTCAAATATACTACAAAGAGTACCACGAATATTGTTGATCCTGTATGTAGATAAACTATTAAACATGCTATGTCAGAACTCAAAGCGGTGTGCACAGCTAATAATTTACCATCATGAGGGCATTTCACCAAGGATCGTTGTTTTTTTCAAATTGGCCAGATCTGGACCAGATTGTCCCCCGTGAATAAAAATCTTTTATCGGCCCTATTGTCGCCCTAAATCGCCTCGAAAAGTGATCATCTACTGTTTTTAAACATGCCGATCAAAAACCGTCATCCAGTGGTCGTCCGAGGATCTGGTGAGGGTCGGGTGCTTACACTCCGTTGACACTACGTACGACCATCGGTAGAGAGTGGTAGAGGCTATACGAAAGCTCCAGAGGGCGATCAATTTTTTCGGTACCCTACCCTCGGAGGACTGAGGGTTATCGCGTCAGATCTTCCCCCGAAGGTATGGGGTAGTGCTGGACAGTGCTCGCCGGTTCTCGACTATTTTCTTAAAAATGCGGCGGATCGACCAAAAAAAAGAATCAGGTACTATAGGGACCAAAACAAGCCTTGGTGAAATGGCCGCTTTATACACACGCCTGGGTAAAAGGTATCTGTGTTTAAGTAACATACAATGACATACATTATTAATACAGATATATATTTATATGTAGTAGTACTTGCTTGAACTGTATTTATTAAACCTCCAATTATAAAGAATGTATAGCCTCAAGCTTAATCCCAATAGTGTACACTAAACTACACTGACACACACACATATACACACATACACTGATCCAATTAATACATTCTATATTCAAACTTTACTTCAAAACAGCCTATTCATCTTAGATTATGTGATTACTGTTCTTGACTTCTACAGTACATATACATGTATAAATCACTGAGCCAAAACATCAACATCACATGACTGTTTCTTGTCACATGCTGGGACCAATGGCTATCAGCTTTCTACTTTTATACATTTATTTGAGACTAATGTTATCGAGATCGACACTTGTATCAACTGTCTTATTTTGAATTTATTTATTGCATACATGAAATCTATACAAATGTGCCAATGTGTGTAGCAATGGCGAGATTGGTTTTGTAAACAAAGGGCGTCCGAGGGGTGTATTTTTTTCGGATTGTTTTTGTTATTTCTATATCTTTTCCTGAATGATGATTGGTACATACATACTAACTGAATCATAAAATTCAATTTCTATCAAATATCAAAAGATGTCATTACCTGAAACATTCACAAACACTAAAGTTATTGGACCGTTCACTACAGCTGAAGGCGACTTCCTGTATTCCTGGGTCAGACACCACCAATTTCTAACAACAGTTCATGGGTTGTTTCCCTTCAAACTGTGATTACTTAGAATTCATTGTATTACTGTTCATACCTATTTGCTTCTGATAAGCTAGTCTGATGTATTTTTTGTTGTTTCTTTCCGTTAGAAAAATATCAATTCGTGAGGATCCTTGAACATTTTGTAATGGAAAGACAACATATTGAGGACAGTTTACAATGCACGTCCAATAATTGAAATGTGGAGCGTCATTAAAAATATAGAACTTACGACCTTATCTTTTAATAATGTTGATAACTGTTCACTAAGTCCCTTATTTTGCATAGTTGCAGTCATGACCAATATCATCTGTGGACACACATTAGTGAGACATTTCATGTTAGCCATCACAATTATAGAAATACAAAAACTCACATTAAGAATAAAACATTTATTTAGAAGAATATAATTTGTCAAAATAGAATATGTAACAATAATAACAATGGTTGTGTAAATATTTGTGTAAACATATTATGCTTTATGGATTATAAGGCAACATTAATACTCTACTAAATGTAAACATGTATATATCCAGAGCAATAAAGTATTTTCAATTCAACACACAATACAAAAGTTAACAATAAAGTTGATTTTGTCTTTTTAAAAATGACAAAAAAATGTTTAAAATGTCTTATTAGCCATTAAACAAATCTGTAAAGTAACTTTCTAATTACCATTAGCAGTGTGTACTGATACCCACATTTCAAAGTTTAAATGTTTTAGATAATACATGTGCAAGTACATAAACACTAATAATGAAATGTGTCTGCATAAGGTTTAAATAAATGAACGATGCCCTTTGTAAACACTATTTGCATGTCTATAATGTGGTCCGCTATTCTAACTGCACTCCTGTCTGATTGTACCAGAGCTAGGCCAGGCTTTGCTAGTAGTTGTTAACTTTCCCACAAAGTTCAGAACAGAACAGAATTTGTTTGGATAAACCTGTACATGTACATCATTTGAACAACTGCTAAACAAATACATGTAGTACAAAACACATGATCAAAGAACAATACAAGAATGACAAGACAGTGTTAGAATTGGAGGATAAACTCATTGCGTATATAGTTAATGTAAACATGCTTAAGAACAACAAAGAAAATATGACATAAAAACGTGTAACAGTGGTGAGAGGAAAAACATGACTGTAAACAATGAATGGCCAATCCACATGCAACTGTAATATTATAAACTACAATGAGTAACCATATAAAGTGTGCTTCATTGTGCTAGTGCCCTCATGTGCAACTCTTACATATATTGTATTCTACAATAAAACAAGGGTACAGATGTTTTACTTCGATTCTAACACGGCAACAAGACTGATTGTGCCTCTATAATGCGCTGCACTAGTTTTTAGCAAGCTTATATTGATACACAGTTCATTTCCTTCTTTGTGCATAGGAGAACATCACGGGACCATTTTAGAATAAAAATCTATAAATATAAACAGTTTAAGATAAGCCACAAAACCTAAAGAATCTGAAATCTTTATTTTATCTTTTATGGAAGTACAAATGAGACTCAAACCTCGACCTCTACCTATAGTTTGTATATCTCCCTTTAACCATATAACAACTTGCTTACATTAAAATATCGGTATATAGCAAATATAAAACGCAGCCAAACGAAACTGTTGATTTGTTATACATGGAGCTATCTTATCAAAGATCTCGATAAAGACAGACACAATAAATAATTACAGGTACCAAACAGGTAATGAAATATCATATATAACAGTATATGTATATCAATTATAGTGTTGTTTTATACAAGTAACCTAAACACATTCATAGTGCCTGTAATAATGGTAATAATGGTAAACTATCATATCAGCAGTAAAATGAGATTATTTCCTCTTGGCTTGAGCATTCAACTAGCCAACTCCCATACGGTTTTATAGTTTAGCCCATGGGTCCCACACTCCATTGTGATATTTGGGGTTTCCTGCAGGGTCAAACGGAGCATTTATTGGAGGAACCATGGACTGATGGTACTTCATGAGTCTCATCATCATCTTTATCACAAGATCTTTATTATCAGCAGCAATATTGTTATACTCACATGGGTCTGTCGCAATATTGAACAAACAAGGTGAAACACGAGGGTCACAGTTTGTTGAGGCATTGACAGGCTTTGGTCCACAATCTATTTTCACTGGTTTGTTACCATGGTGATAAGATTTGGTTGTCTTGTGTAGGATAGAGCTTGCTATGTTCTGAGGCTGATATTTAAATTCAGTTTCAACAGATTTATCAAAATCACTACCAATATCATTCTGTGTCAGAGCAAGCTTAGTTTTAACAAATTTCTGCGACACTTCATTCGCTGGTGACTTATCCCAGTTTGACTGAATATTGTCAACATGGAGGTTAACACTGTCTGCTGGGTTCTGCCAAGGTGGATACCAACCATCCCATGTCATTCCTACGTCACCCACTGATATCTTATAATCACCCACTCTCAGCGCACTATGAGGGATTATTGGATCAATGTTGTGTAAAATCTCCTTTCTCCGTCCCTTGTGCTTGTTTGTCAGAGAGCCCCACTCATTCTTCCCATCCATGTGCTTCATTATAGCAGCATTGCCTCCTGCAGCAGTATACAGGGTAGGTAACCAGTCACATACATGTAATAAATGGTTGTAAACGTAACCAGCCTTCTTCAACAAAGGGGAGGTAATAAAACCTACACCCCGTACTCCACCTTCCCACAGTGTAGCTTTTAGTCCCCTGTAAAAAGATGAATATGTTATAGATTGCAGTGAGAAAAACTCTTGAATGAGACTTGTTATGGGCTTGCATTTATCTAGTTTTCATTAACATTATGAACATCTTAAAAAATAGTTTAGGATTACATTGGGTCGAAGTGATTTGGGAATATTCTTTAGCACCACTACACAACAATATACCTGAGTGGAAAGTTGCTGGCAGCGTTGTTGTTATTTCCATTGGCAGGTCCTCCATTGTCTGTGGTGAACAGTATCACTGTGTTGTCATACATGCCTCGTGCTTTAAGTGTCTTCACTATAGCCCCTACTGAGTCATCCAAAGCTGCAACCATTCCTGGGTAAAAAGAATTTATTCAGATACATTGTACCACGTTCAGATTTTATACAGAAAACTATAATAATGTATAAGGTGTATAGGGATCAGTACTATAGGAAAATATGAAGAAGAACACACTCAACAATAGAATAGTTCTCTATATAAACTGACAGCTTTTATTCCATATCTTTATGTTTCAGCAAACTTGGAAAGAGTAATTTTAGTCTATGACCAAATAAACTAAATCAAGTTAAACATGTGTTATTATTCCCATCAGCCATATGCTTTGTTGTTACACTGACTGTTCATAATCTAGAGTATCGAGTATCAATGGGCAGTGAATACTTCTATTGTGGTCAGTCAGAAGGACAGATAGATGAGGTCTTGTTAAACAGTTGCAGCATATTAGTCACAATTACAAACATTGTAACCATACCTGCTAACAGTTTTCTGTGATAGTTTAAGATGTATGGGAATCTGTTCACATAATGTTGTGGAGCCTGTAACGGATCTTCAGGGTTCCCACAATGCACGGCCTGGTGTGCCACATACAGGAACAATGGCTGCAATCATAGAACACCTTGTAACTTTGTAACCAAGTTGACTCTTGTCACGACATGAATAGCTCTGATATGTTGTCCTTACTATTTTCACACTTTTAGAAGTATATACACATAGAGGGCTTTTACTAAAAAATATTCTCTAAAGAAGCAAGCATGTCTTTTAATATTGAGTGGTCTCATAGCAAACTGGTCTTAATATGAAGTGAAATTAATAGGGGCACTTTACTGTAGTTGTAAATGTGCAAGTACCTGTGATGTATTGTGGCTGTTAATCTGGCTAACTGCCTCGTTAGTGAAGAGATCTGTTGAGTACAAGTTGGTCTCATTTCTCACCACATGTTCATTCCTTCTCCAATCCAAGCCTGTGGTCTCCTGTGAAAATATACATGTACCACAACTACCCTTTTTTTAATGTAATATAACCATAGTAAATATATTACACATGTTTTATATAATCTGTGAGAAACATGAGCACACTGAAGTCATGAAATGAAGCTTGCCAAGGACTCCATTAATTACATTTCATAAACTTCTTTCATAAAAGTTTATATCAAATGGCATCTCATGTAATGTCCTATGTGTACACCTTAATGTTACCACTAGCACTGGCGTAGCTACGTGTACAACTTTTTCTGGAAAGTCAAAACAATAAAGTACCCAAAAATGCAATAAAAAATGAATACATGCTTTAGAGACATTGTTTTATTTCTTTCTCTGCAGTTCCAAATCGTTTCAAATACCGTCAGAATACATGCTTTAGAGACATTGTTTTAATTTCTTTCTCTGCAGTTCCAAATCGTTTCAAATACCGTCAGAATACATGCTTTAGAGACATCGTTTTAATTTCTTTCTCTGCAGTTCCAAATCGTTTCAAATACCGTCAGAATACATGCTTTAGACACATTGTCTTAATTTCTTTCTCTGCAGTTCCAAATCATTTCAAATACCGTCAGAATACATGCTTTAGACACATTGTCTTAATTTCTTTCTCTGCAGTTCCAAATCGTTTCAAATACCGTCACAATACATGCTTTAGAGACCTAATGCCCTGGTAGCTATTCATCAGGTACTTCTGATTTGATCATTTGCTATAAATAATTGTTGTTAGATCATTGTTACAAACAACCCAGAACGTGGTGATGTTCTATAACTCATAATGATAGTCATGTTCATGCCATATTTTTGAGAATGCGATCGGTTTTATTGTGTTTATTCTTCGTAAAAACATACAAACATCATTAGGCAAAACAATGTTATTAAAACTAGGTAAAACTTAACAAGGTTTTGTGTTCCTATGGCTCCTGAAATGCTGTAAAATTTGTCATTTTGCATATTTTTTCTCTTTTTTTTCAAGGCCCCCAGTCACCAACGGGCCTACAACTTTCAGATTGCCTAGCTACACCAGTTTTATTTTATTCCCAGTTTTAAATATACCACAGAAGTGTTATAACCTCCTGTTTGTAATTGTTTATATCTAAGCTCCCATTGATAGAAAGTTTTCAACTCTACTGCAAGAGGTCCATATTCGATCAAATGGAGAGGTTTCTGCACAGTGGGAAATAGTTCACCTTTGACATGTCAAAAACTTTCACGGCCATAAAAATGATGAGACTGTCAATGTTTGAAACTTACCATTGGGAAAGATCTTATATAAAGCATGGCAAAAACTTGATGAAACTTAGGGTGTTTTTCCCCAGATATATGTCATTGAAGCAAGTTTCAACAGTACTTTCTTTGACGATACCCCGGCCTGGCTAGTACTAAGCCTTACTCGAACATGAAAAACAGTTTATGAATTATGGTTTGAAAGTCACAAATTGTTTCAAGGAATGTTTGGCTCATTCAGACTTAAGAACCATAAAAAGTTTCTCTTCCACAGACAGACTGAGCTAGTGAGAAGTGCTTTTATCAAGCTATATTCAACTACATGTATTATATCATTTCCAGAGTCTATGACTGCATATACCGTATCATATTCGTAGGTGTGGTCATAATAGTCCTCTGCCCCTTGATAGTATCCGTAGTGAGACTCAAACCCACGCCGAGTTGGCAGGTACTGGTCAGCAAACATGCCGAGGTGCCACTGAAACAGATATAAACAAAATAAGAGTACCAAACTGTCACAAAACACGGCGGTCAAAGTTTTAATAGTTCATGGTACAATTAATTCAGTATTTACTTTTTGAAAAATAACCAAATTGCCTTTGTTTACTCTGGATAATGATCTTAATCAGACATGGTCCTTTAATTAAAGGATAAATTGAGTAAATTTGGAACGCTATACAATGGGTTTTGTATTTTTAGCAACAGTGTCCTTGATTTCAACTTAACCTACCCTTAATACAATCTGTTGCTTATTTTGCTATATGAGGTATTTAACCATGAAGATTGTTGTTGATATGTCAAATCAAACTCAAATTATTGACATCGACAGTAGCTTTGACCTCGAATGAACTCAACCGAACAGCAATTTCACGCTTGGTTTCCATACATGTACAAGCTATCCAGACTTGAAATATTGTGTTCATATGTTAAACCAAACAAAGGTTGTTGAACAAACATGTATTTAACAGAGGTCTAACATGATCTGCTTTGGTCAAAACACTACTACAATGTATCAAAGACTTGTTATATATAATATAATAATAATAAATATAAGTATTAGCAGCATCAATTATTTGTTAAAGGTAATACATGTGTGTAGAAATGAAAATACATGTACTTTAAATGTAATACATACAAGAGTTTTTGAGGGGACAAAATATTATATAACTGAGTCAGAAACTCATAGGCTGCTCTACCTTTCCCACCATGTGAGTTCTGTAGCCAAGTTCTTTGAAATACTGAGGCATGATCTTCTCCTTGAGTGGCAGACCATAAGGCTGTGTACCAAATATCACAGTATGTTGAAGACCTAGAAGGGAGAAGCTTTTAACTGTTAGCAATAAGTTTATAAGTTTCTTGATCAAAGAAACAAAGGTAGCCCTTGATGAGGTTCGATCTCATCTCAGACTTCTGAGCCATGCACCTCCCCCCACCCACCCACCAAACTACATACTCCAGAATGTTGAATCATTTAAATGATGTAGATGCCATAATGTGTTAGTAGTGGGTTTTGTGTGGGTTTTTTTTCATATATTTTCCAGAACCTGTCACCTGTGTGTATGGGATGCTTTCCAGTCATGAGAGCGCTTCTAGTTGGAGTACAGATGGGAGACACATAGTAATTGTTCAAGATGATTCCCTCATAAGCCAGAGCATCAATGTTAGGTGTGGGAATCTGCTCTGAGCCATGGAAACTTACATCATTGTAACCCTGAAAAGAGTTGCAAATATAAAATCATCCAGAACATTACTATCCTACATTTCTAAATAGGGTTAGCCTTTTGTTTGCCTTTTTTAACACATTTTTATAAAGGCAAAACAATTTTTATTAACATGATAACATCAGCATACAAGTCTGAACATGAACTGTGATCCTTACCCATACAAGCAAATACTGTAAATCAGAGAATACAAGTAGACATCAAGATGCATTATTGCAAATTTATGTGCATGTTCATATATAGCCATTTTGTCATGAACATTGAAGAAGATTGATTATTGTGAAGGATCCCTTGTAATTAATGACACAGAGAAACCCAATATGTCATTCCTCCCAACAAATCTTTTAAATGTTTCAAAAGTTGAAACCTACCAAATCATCAGCAACAATGACAACAATGTTGGGTCTTTGTTTCGAAAATGTTCCGGTGACTATCACCATCAGCATCAGGAACAGTGTGTGATAGGCCATCAGTAGAGAATCGAGAATCAGAGAACCTAAAAAAATTGCAGCAGACTAAACAATGTGTATGTTAGGGAAAGGGGCTGAAAAGAGAAAATGCAGCATTCTACAATGAACAAACATGAATGATAGGACATTACGGAAATATAGTTTGTCAAAGGTTTTCCCATATTTCAGATGTATTAAAGTAAAATGATATCTGGCATCATGGCTACATGAGTACATAATTTTCACAAATATTTTGCCCACTATCTTGAATATGATGTTCCCGCCCAATACTGAAAATGGACAAATTATCAAACAAATTATCAACACAACGCGGATATTATTTTCATGCTATGTCTTAATCTCAAAGAACAATTCAAATCTTTTTGAGCAGGGGGACATTGAAGTGCAAGAATTGAGATGATATAAACTATATTTTATTTTTTAGCATGTGCATGTCACATCATGTCAGAATCATTCAAGATGCTTGACATGGCTCATGACTATATAGTTCTTCATTGAAAACCATGCATTTGTGATAATTTTTGATGTGTCTGCCAAACAGAAAAATAGCTCAAATGGGAAGGGTTTTCTTTGAAGAACCAATCACAAGGGACAATAGGGACATCCATGATCGACTTACCTTGTTGTCAGGCTCATCTTTAGACCACTGTTTGATTCATTAAACAAGACATTGATTTTGTTAATAAAATTCAGCTTTTGTCTCAATTACCAAACACATCCAAGTAATTAATATATGACACGTTTTGTTTACTATTGTCCGAATTTAAACACTATCCAAATTACTTGCAACTATTTTTGTCTATGTCTCAATACAACGAAGTAATTTTTCTGCATTTTATAAACATTCGCTAATTCATAACGCATACAATAAATACGCGAAACAATTTTCATTAAATGACAATATCTATTTTAAACAAATAACGGAATTTACCATAAACTTTACTTTCGTCGTCTTACTCTCCACTAACAGCAAAGTAGCGAAGTAACTCTCGGTTAAACGCAACCAACATTTCTCGTTTTATTGGATTGTTGCCCTTCCTTGATATAGCCATGCACACGGACCTATAAACCGCACGGACCTATGTTCACAATGTTTTTGTTGTTTTTCGCCGATTATACATTAAATATAATGCAAACTCGTGAGTGATCTTTGCCTTTTCATTTACAACAGTATGTTAATTATGTTATTGTTAAATGCGAGCATGTACTGTTATTCGTTACATGCGCCACAGGCTGTGCACGTGTAAAACCCTCAACGTTCAGACACGAAAAGCACGTGCACCCACGCACTCGATGAGTTGCTTCATGGTTAACGCCCACAATTTAAATCTACATGGGCGAGATAAAAGATACAAAAGGTAAGCTTGATTATTTAGTTTAAACATGATTTTATTATCCCAAATACAATACATTACAAAACAGTTCAATTCAAATTCAATTTAACAATATTAAATGGGTAAAATGGTTGAGCCACAAGTTCTATAACTTAGTTACGGCTCTCCCCTTATACCGGATATTCAACTACATCAAATAAACATGGCAACTAAACTCTAATGGTTGTAAATTAATGCAGAGAGAGAGATGCCTGTAAGTGTAATTAAAGTATGTTAGTTCGTGAATGACATATTAAATAACTATGACGTGAAACGTTTTGTATTTTTATCATATTTGTGTACAGTCTCAACGATGGTAATATTATTTAATCCTATATAGTTGAGATATATAGTATTATGTTGTGCAATAATAAAACATCACCATGCCACTGTGTATGAGGCAGTAATTAAGATCTACAGTAACTTGTTGAAGTTCTGGCAAAATTTTGGAAACATCTGTATGCAAAACAAACTGCTTCAGCCATTTCCACTTTACTGAAATAATAGTAGTTTTTGCCAATTATCGAAGCTGCTGCTGTTGATAGTGCTGCTTCTCTCATTGGCACATACTACATGTATTCAATAAGTAAATTGGAGCATGTGAAGAAATTATGGTCTGCCCTTCACCAGTCACTGCGACCACCAGTCACTGCCACCATAATCATTGCCACCACCAACATCACCACCACCACCATCCCCCCCACCACCACTACCATCACCATCACCAC
>ENA-OREC01000293-OREC01000293.1-marine-metagenome-genome-assembly--contig:-NODE-293-length-17447-cov-13.367242_pt1 | contig 17447 bp, 11 predicted proteins | sample MGYA00248626_ERZ508543 | MGnify/ENA primary metagenome ERZ508543 (study PRJEB26211, sample SAMN05518279) | marine metagenome | isolation source: Puget Sound, Washington, USA | host: Bankia setacea...
GGTAGACTTCTCAAACAATTGTTAACTAGACTGAAGATCCCATTGAATACATCTACAGTTTACATTGGTAGGCTTCTCAAACAATTGTTGTAGGTTTTAAAAAATGTCAAGATTCAAGTTTTATATATCTGTATCTTAAATTGTGGTGAGTTTTATTGTACAAAATGATATATTGTGGGTCAATAAGTTGAGGGAAAGAGTGTGAAGTGTACTTTGACATACACAAGTCTGCTGTCAGTTATGTTGTTAAAAATACCTGTTTTACTTTCTTCTAGGAACAAAAGTTTAAAGAGAGTGGTGCGTCCCCTAGTCAGTCATCGGCCCCTGCCACCAACCCTTTCACCGGTCCACAAGCAGGGTCCTTCGCAAGTCCCCCGCCCGCATCTACCGCCCAGTCGCCATTGAGACCTAGTGACGATCTTCTAAACTTGGATGGTAAGAACTTACGACGGAGAGAATGTAGTCTGGTATATGGTTATGGAGACTTGTGACTATCTTAGTGAAGTACAGCTACTAGTCACTACATGTACATATAAGATACAAAAGCATGTAAACTGTATTGTAAATGTTTCGCACTTCAATTGTAGGGCTTATCTTTTCTTTTATAGTTGTGAGAACTCAAGTATGACATTGTGATTGGCTTTCAATATTATCATTTTTCACGGAAGTTTGTGCTTTTTTCCTGAGTTTGGAGCATCATTAAATATTGTGTTTTGATATTTTTAGTTTGCACATAGTCAACTTTTATCTAGACTTTGGTGTTTGCTGGTTTAAAACAAGGCTGTACGTGGAGCCAGTTTGTAAAAAATATGGACAAAACTTATATTCCCTACGTTTCTACTAGGTACAATTTTTGAAGGAGGTGGATTCAAAATTAAACTAGTTTTATTTTATGTTTAAATGCTAAGATTATAAAAATATTTTTATATATAGTATCAAATAATTGTCTGAAAATATGCATTTCTTTGGAAGTAATTTGTGAATGAAAAATAGATTTACAAGCTTGTTACATGTTTTTTCACGTTAGTTCAGTATTGCTAACATTAAATAGTTGCATAAACTTTAAAGTAAAACTGCACTCCATCTAACCTGTGATATTTCAATGGCTAAAGCGAGTGTGTTTTTTTTTAGTAATTTAGCCTCAGAATCTGGCCTGTTATCATAGCACAATTTAGCCTTTGAATATAAAACTGTTTACTAACCATGTTTAAAATCCGGAAAAGCCTTGTCTGTTTTTTGCTTGAGCTTTTGCGGAATTTGTTAGTTTTGCATGTTTTAAGTTAATATTATGTTCCTTAGCTTCAATATATTTAACCATTTCTTTTCAACACTGACTGTGGACCAGGTATTTTTCATGTGTAATATTCATTTGAAATTCGTCAGCTTTGTGTATCAGCCAAAAAAAGGAGCATATAATTTGAGAAAGATATTATCCACATTGAACCTGCTCATTTGAAGAGAGTTGAACAATTAACATGAATGGTAAGGTCTTTTATATAAATGATATGATTAAAAGATTAATTTCTTTCAGTTAGAATAAGTAAACTGTCTAAAGTTCATAAAACAGCACACTGCTATAAAACAGTCCAAAATGATCTGAAAATGAATCTGTCTGATTATAGAGAGCAATTTAACTCTGAAATAAGCTGAAAAACCGTGCTCTAGTAAACAGGTCTGTTTGTCTTTAAAAATACAACAAAAGTTAGTGGGCAAGTCCGAAATTGGAGTTATTGTAATAGAATTTCTTTACTGCATTTGTTGGCTTCTAAAACATTTCTTAGAATGTTTCATTATGAATTGAGGGCCTTATGGAAGATTTAACTTAAATGTTAAATAAGCTCTCTCGTTAAATATCGTCAAAACCAAAAAAAATCAAATTGCACAATGTGAAAAAATCCCTGCTACACAGTCTAGTTTTATTGGTTTGGCTTGTGTATAGTATATAGCAGTGTCGAACGAGTACAGGAGGCAATATCATGTGGTATGTACTGTTGCTCTTGTAGAGAACCCATTTGTGGAGAACGTGAAGAGTGTGATGCAGATGACATCTACAGTGAATGCGTTTGGTGCCCCGGCGTGGGGAGCACCTGCTATGGCTCCACAAGGTGTGTGTCTCAGGGTGGTTACGTGGGTACACTAGCATCCATACACTCTTTAAACAATTTTTTTAAATCGTTTGTTTCCTCGACTTTCAAAATTGCTTAATGTTGTGTTCGGGCATTTGTGTTTCTGTGGGTAAAGTTGAAACAAAATCATGCTATCAAATTATTGGCCATACACTTACACAGCTTAAATAATGTATATGTCTGGTGTTTCGAGTTTGTTTGTGCGTATTATTTTGTACAAATTTATATTCCATTATATATCTGGTATATTGTGACTGCTGGCAGTGTCTGTTGTCTCTGTTTGTACTAGGTGAAGGTGGTTATTGACTGCATTTTCAATGTTTTGTGTTTGTCGCAAAAAAACTGTCTATAAAACAATTTCTATAAATTCACATTTATACCAAGTCAAATGAGAAATTTATTCAGTGACAAGCAAAATTGGCTTTGTAGTGATTGGTTATCCAAAAATAGGACTTTGTTAACTCATTTCATAATATCAAAGAAACAATTTTGATATGTTAATAGTTTGCTTGTGATATGCCAAGCAAGATCAGTGTTTGAAAAACAAATAATTATGCTAAATAAGGCCTTGGAGAAAAAAACAGACTCAGTTTATATTTTTTGTCTTTCTTATGATATTTGTTTTGGATTTATTAAAATATAAGTTTAAATATGTTCAATGTTGACTCTGCGCTGCAAGTTTTTGTTTCTACACATACTTGTTATAGTAGTTAACCCAAATGGCATAGTGTTGTAGTACACCTTATAGAAGATTAACATGCTGCAGTAGTGAAACTTTTTGGGTTTATTGCACCATAGAAGGCATGGGTTTGTACAGAAGAGATACATGTTGACCAACTGCATGCCTCCCCACCCACCATAGAGGTCCTGATGTTTGATGGCTGATTTTTATAAGATTGCATGATTGATGTTGTTTGCTGTTGTGGTTAGATGAGTGATTGATTAAAGGATTTTTGTCTGTGTATAATGTTTTGAATGGCATATTTTCCCATATAAGCATCCAAGGCTCAGCATGAGAAACCAAAATATCCAAGTGCATGGAATTATAGGTCAACGTAGGCCAACTATAGGTCTGTGTGTCTAGCTGGTAGAGCAGATAGTTACCAACCAATTAATAACCTGAAGGATCTGAAACCGGGTAGGCAATTTGGTCCTGACGAGTAGATTGAGCCCCATTGTTTGGAGATCAATAGTTCAAAGGTCAAGGTCACAGTAAGGTGGTTGCCAATCAGTATTTATATTAAGACAGGCCTTAAGTTAACACACCTCACACTTTAATTGATAGACTGGCCATATGATGTTAATGAATCTTATTGATTTTAAAGTCAGTAGGTCAAAGGTCAAGGGCATGGTTATCAAAATCATTTACAAAAAAGGTGCATATGTATTTTACAAACACAGTTTTACTTTGAAATTGATCATAAGTTTACTTGATTATTGAAATGCTAATGTTATACATTTCTTTAACTTTTGTTTTTGCTGACCTATAAATCATGTAACATTTTAGGAGGATTCCCAGATGGTCAGAACTTTGCAAGATTTGAGAATGGAACTAGTGGATCAACAGGCAAGTACCTATTTATAGTTCATTATCTATTTATAGATCACTGTCACATGATTGATCACATGACATGGTCACACTATCCTGGCTATAAATATAGTAGCTTTTGTTGGATTTTGGGTGGCTAGGAATGAGTAAAGCAAAGCAACATCAAGGAACCATAAATGCTTGTTTGATTCCTGTGTAAGTTGAGAACAGAAACTATATGTTTTCTTGAAGATTGAACATTTTACAATATGTAAATTAATATGAACATAAAACAAACAGAAAAAATACATTTTTAAAAATAATTTAAAAGTAACTTGACAGTGTATGTTGCTTGCTTGCTTATTACTAACTTTCTGCTTGCTTGTGGTGGCTTGAAGAACTTGATACAATGTTTTCCTGGAAATGCCTTTAAATATTATTAAAAACACAAGTACTTTAGTTTTGCAGGAATTTTTGCAGTTATAATATTACCAATTTTACATAGATATTGGCAAAATTCATAGTGTTCAAATGAACAATGGCTTGATCTGAGGAATATTGCTGAAACAAAAACATGACATGTCTAGCCTGCGATTAAAACAAACATGACATGTCTAGCCTGCGATTAAAACAAACATGACATGTCTAGCCTCTGATTAAAACAAACTTCACACTCCAAATAAAAGCTTAATATTATGTACTCAAATCTGGCCTAAAATTTGCTTCTACATGGATATTTTTCTGTAAAGTTTAATAAAAGTTTTTTCTTGCTATGATTCTCACTCGAACTTCTTAAACTGGAAATAGAAAGTGGAGTTTTAGGACTTGTCTATACTGCTTACTCACTTGAACATATATAGGTGTTATTTAATGAAGATGAAGAACCTATTGTACTTACCCATCTATGTAGCTCTAGCAAGCTTATACATGCAGTGAGATAGCAGAAATCCAAATAATATTAAAACCTAGAATTTGTGTCTCTAATTACTTAGCCTGTCTGATGGATGTCTGTCAGTTGTGAGTTCTAACCCTGTCAATTTTGGGTTCCATTGTTTCCTTGAGCAAGAAACTTTATATAAGCAGAATTGCTTCATTCACAATCAATCTTATATAAATTAGTATAAACTATTCGAGTTACAGAGTTGAGAAGTGGTTTTATGCCACTTTTGGCCTCAAAGAAAAAAATCAACAGATTTCTGATTTTATAAGATTTGAAGGAGTTTGGATTTCTGAAGTTTCCCTCTATATTTATGCTAGTAGAAGCTAACATATCTTACATTGCATTGGAATTGGACATTTGAACCTATTCTTTAACTGCTCTATCATTACTAACTTTAAATTGAACGGTTATGTCAAGTGTTTGTATATGTCTCAACAGAAAAGTTTAATACTTTGTTGATTTGATTTAAAAGAAGAATGATGTTGATTGCCAAAAATCTATATGAGATGTCAACTGTAATATATTTTGGAGAAAACCAGAGATGGCGAAAGACAGTTAACTTTTACTGGTCTGAAAATATATTGTGCATAAGGACTGTTGTCTTTCACATAGAACCATTGCAGAATTATGGTGTTTGTCTGTATTAACAAGTTACGATACTGAGTTTTTTCTTGAGATACAAAATCATGCAGACAGGTGACACAGCGGTTTCTACTCTTCCTGCCTCATTACAAAACATTGAACTTTTGCTATCTTTTCTAAACTAACATACTAATTGCCATGGTAACATGTATATCTGGTTACTAGTGGCAACCTTGGACATGACTACAACCACAACCAGTGCTTTGAACCCTTCACCTACAACAGTTCCAGGTAAACAAGACTCTTCCCCATTACCTTGTCTCTCTCTTTATCTCCCTTTTTTCCTTTGTTTACCTTCTTATTTTTCTATGACGATTTTCTATGCTATGTGTTTTGTGTATCCTAATAACAAGAGCTTTTTTATGCCATTTTTATGCCTTTTCAATCCTGCTCAATTTTTCAACTGATATATCATCTGTTATTTACCATTTCCATGTTGTTATTTACCCTATTGGGTGATTGGAAGACAGTCAAGTGATTGCCAAAGCCTTATGCATATAAAGCATATGTGTCATATACTGGTACGTCTTTGATCCAAACAAAAAACTTTTCCAATAATTGAAATTTTAAAATCCTAACTTCGGCCTTTGGATGACCTTGACCCATGTGTGCCATCAAAAAAACTTGGACTGCTGAGCGATTGGATCCCAGTACTCTCTTGTTTGTTTTTGCATTCTTGTACCTTTGTATGTTACGTCATTTTATATGCATGTGCTTGTAAAAAGATAATGTTATCCAGATAAAATAAGTCATGTTGCAAGTTTAAAGGTATCTCTCAATCTAGCATAATGTGTCAGCTACACGTCGTACACTCGATACTACCAGATATCTCAGAAATGATTTAGACTACTAGTATTGCAGACCTTTGATAAAAGAGCATTTCTCAAACGTTTATATATTTATATTTTTTGTTTTTCCAAGTGTGTCAGACCACAACCTTTGACCCCTATGAAGCCCTGGTTGACATGGGTACCAGTGGCAATACAGGGGTCTTGGGTGAGGGGCTAGGTGGGGGGTCATTACTTAGTACCACCCCACTACAGGAAGAGCCCCTGCAAGGTTTGTGACTGGTAGTTGTTGGGCCATTCCAGACAGATAGTATTGAAGCTAAAATACTGAAATCCCTTATTGACCTATAGCATCTCAGTCCAAAAAATATTTGAAAATTGAAATAGTTTCGAACTATTATGTTAAGGGCGGCGTGGCACAGTGGCTAGTGCGTTTGAATCCTTATTAGTCAAAGTTTGAACGTCATCAAAGCATATTTCCTTGAGCAAGAAACTTTACCCTCATTGCTCAGTACTGGTTGGTTCCAGGAATGGATTCAAGCGATTGCTTTACATTCAGTTTCCTGTCTGATAGAGCTTTTTGTCTGTCTCAAAGAGTTTTTTATTAATTTTTTCGATATAACAAATATTCCAACAAGAGATTTATAGTTTTATAATTTGAGACTCGTGTTACTGTCTGGAATGGAGGTATTCATGTTCAATGCCTCTGTTGTTTTCATAGTTTTAGCAAGGCGAGTTCATTCACCGTTAGTTGAAATTGTTTCTAGTTGTAGCATGTACTTAGTTATCGTTGTGTTAATCGTGTACATTTTTGTTTTAGTCAGGACCATTTTTTTACTGTAGATATTTTACCGTTGATTTGAATTGTCCAGCAAAATGTTAAAAATGTTTTCACTTTTGTTTGATTGATTTATTGATGTTTCAAGTTGTTAAACAATTTAAGCAAAATAAGGCTTTACCATTTGTTTTGGTTGGATTTTTAATTCTATAGTGTTTCTGTAACTTTAAAGCAATTAATTGTGCCGAGTGGACAAAATAAATCCCAAGGTTGCACTGTATTTAGCTGTTTTTTTATTTTTATTTAGCTGTTTGTTTTTTATATTTCCAGAAGTGTTATTTTATTTAGTGTAAAACTCCGTTGTTCTGAAAATTTTGTAACATTATAGAGTATTTATCATTATACAGTAAAACCTCGAAAACTCGAACACCTGCGGGGACATAAAATTTGTTTGAATATTCGGTGTATTTGAATTTACCGGAGTCACGTGTTGGCCATAGCTTACTTTTTGGGTTCAGACTAAAGTTGACTGTGTAAACTAAAATATTCAACCGGGTACACTGTAGGGTATGTGCAACATTTCAATCTACTACATGTACATGACTTCTGCCAGTTATCAAAGCAGTTTATCGAAAGAAATTATTAAATTGATTTGCATACCGATTATTTAATCAAAAAGAGAAAACAAATAAAGCGTAATGAATGTTCTCCAGGGGAGGCAACTGTGTCAGAATGGATATGGGAAAGTTTTTATCGAATAAAATCGTCATCGTTTTTGTGCAGTATGAGTAAACACATTTTGTTGACGTGATAGGCTTGGTGACTTCCTATCAGTGGTACAGTTGTTTTTCCTTTCCGAATTTAGTTTTACTATTAAGACAATGTAACGCTTCACCCTAGGCCAGACACATGTTATTCATAAATAAAGAATAACTTTCTATTTAGGTGTGAACTACATGCTTTATGATACAAGGGGACCACTGATTGAGTTAGAGAATTCCGATAATAGGGTTTCGAAATAATCAGTAGTTCAAATAGTGCAATGATATAAGAATTCGGCCGGGACTTAAAATACAGTTTGAATAATTGTCGGTGTTCGAGAAATCACGATTCGAAAAAATGATGTTTTACTGTATTTACAAGCTGAATAAATGTTCACAATCCAACATACTTTTATCATTAGGGTATACTTTATTTTGATAAGTAGAAACTAATTTGTTAACTATGTCTATATTTAAAGTCTAGCTGTATACACTTGCTGTGGATGAAAGTTTGTTTAAATCTCTTTCCCCTCTTATCAAATGTACTGAAATTTAAATTCTGAGAAACTATGTATTTTTATGAATATCTAAAACTTTAGTACATATATCAAGTAAATACCAATATCTAAAACTTTAGTACAGATATCAAGTAAATACCAATATCTAAAACTTTAGTACAGATATCAAGTAAATACCAATATCTAAAACTTTAGTGCAGATATCAAGTAAATACCAATATGGTACCTTTCGATTTATTTTATATTTTTCTGTGATATTGGATAACTATCTTGTATGATGAAGTCAACATTTCCAAGCCTATGTGTTCAGGTTTGGGACGTCAGAGTCCAGCAATGAGAAGCACCAGCCCAGCAATGAGAAGCACCAGTCCAGCAATGAGAAGTACCAGCCCAGTTGCACCCAGGGACACCGCCGTCACTCCACCAGTTGTTGTTGACCTATTCTCCACTAGTCAGCCTGCTGGTCTTGACCTCTTTGCTATGGGTCCATCTGGTGGGTCGGAGCCCTTCACAGGCCACAATTCCCCCTCCAGGGACCCCTTCTCTTCTACTAAGTCCCCGGCAGCTGATCTGTTATCTGGAGGTGAAACAATGGACCTTTTCTCTGGACAGTCGTCTAACTTGGACCCTTTCTCTAGCGGCCAGCCAGCCCAGACAGGTGGTCAGTCAGAGGAGATGGACTTGTTTCCAACAACAGGAGCTTTTGCGGCTTCGTCAGATTCTGATCTTACAGGTTCTCTTTGGTGTAGAGTGTTAACTGTACTGTACTTCTGTAATTTGTAATCTAGTCAGTCAGAAAGGTTCCTGTGCAATTTCTTTCAAATCAGTGTATGTACAAGGATTTCTTCAGAATTTGTTGATGGCTATTTGTACTCTGTATAGGCCTCCTGTTGTTGGAAGTGCCTTAAAACCTAAACAAAAACAATTACGAGTCGATGAAAAAAGCTATTTACTGAAGAGGCAAATAAGACATATATATAAGATGTAGTTTGTGTGGTCATTTTAAACTATGGAGATACTATAACACACAAATTATGAATGAGATATTGGAGTTCTTTCAAGAGAATAATTAGAAAGTGCATCACAAGGAACCTTTTTGACTTGTTTTATTTCTATTGTTAAGTCACTCTACCTCAGTTTCTTGGTTGTTTGTATTTTCGTCTGTTCACTACAAGGCTTTATGACATAGTATTGTTTTTATTTCAGAGTACAATTATTGTTATGTTTATTGTGAAAGTTTATAGAACTATTATATTTTGTGTTACAAGCGTTCACAGATTTTTTGTTTCAGCAGTCTTGTATTGTGTGAGCAAAGAGATGGATGTGTTTGTTTTTTACCTTTAGTTAGTTTGTGTAGCACAAGAGTCACTGTATAGTCACATAGTGGGACCTCCACAACCAGCACATTGATGTTAGCTTGTAGTATTTTGTGAACTTGAAGAGAGAAATGCTAGGTTTAATTATAATTAGAGATTAAAAATAGTTCTCACTTACTTTGTAGACATTTCTAAAAACTATTGCTATTTAATTTCAATTAATAGACAAGAACTTAAAGAATGAATAAGACAATCTGTGAATTGATTATAAAGCTATGTTTCAGATGTTTATATTTAAATTTGATTATTTGTATTGATAAGTGTGTAGGATTAAGTATGTAAATGTTTGTTATCTTATAGTATGATTATATAGAGAATGTTCTGAACTATATTCTAACATAAATTATACACTAACATAAATTATACTTATACCATAGTTAGCAAATCCAGATTTGCATGCTCATGTGAGAGATCGGGGGGCTTCTGTCAAAGTACAAAAAAACGAAACTGCCTGTAAGCAAACAGAACATCCAAAAACAGAAAGTTCTAAACCTAACTGTGTTGTTGTATATTGCAGGCTTTGACGGTTTTGGAGAGTTAATGCAGCCAGCTAACAACCAAATGCAGCAGAATGCACCAAACCAGCAGAAACAACCGATGGGCACAGGAGACTTAGACTCAAACCTAGCTCTTTTGGCTGGCAGTATAACCATCAATGGTGCAGAATCAGTCAAAAAGTAAGTGGCTGGTTTTGGAATTCTTTAAAATTTTAAACCTGTTTACGGATTTCCTTTTTGAAATGTAAAATAAAATCTTCCAGTGTAACATTTTTTCAATACATATTCCTTTGAAGTTTGTTTAATTTCATTGATCATGTTCATTCGTGCAGAAGAAGATTGCTTTAATTTCACACATACCTTAAATGTTTTCGTATTGAATGTTTCTAGAGCACAGCACCAGTGGCAACCCAAGGGTGAGCAGAAGAAGACTGGAGGCAATAACTGGGCTCCTACACAGATGTCACAGGCCACCACTAACTGGACACAACCCTCATTCCAGCAACAATCTGTAAGTTCAATTTGTTTTTATACCCTAAACTTACGAAATAAGGGGGGGGGGGGGTTTAAGAGAGCCAGCAGACGGTTGGTTGGTTTTATTTAATTTAACAAGTTTTAGCTATAAGTACTTAGTAACATTAACTCATTTTAATGTTTCGATTTTAATGAACCAAAGACACTTCTTGCTTCAGGATTGGGCACACTAACAATACTACCCCTATATATTAGTCTTTTGGATATAGTTTAGCTGTAATGATGAGAGTTTTAAGTAGTCAGTGTTCCGACTGTACTGTTGTTTTAGAGTGTTCATTTTATTGTTACAGATGCCCATGATGGGAGGTGGTGGAGGATACACTCAACCTGCAATGCAACCTGGCATGATGGTATGTACTTATAACTTCAGTCATGGAAAGAATACTAATTGTAAACAAAATAGGGATACTCCTTTTCAAAGTTCAACATAAATTAAAATTGTATTTCTATGAGTAATGAAAGGGTGTCATATTTATGTTATATTTACTAGCAGGCCCCAGGTATGGCCCCTATGGGTGTGCCCCCTATGATGGTTGGTATGCAGCAAATGGGAGGTATGCCAATGACAACCATGACCCAACCTGGAATGGCGGGCATGGGTCAGCCAATGTACGGGCAGATGAGACCAGGGATGCAGCCCCAAATGATGCCCGGGGGTATGGGGGCACCACGACCACCTGTCACACAGCATCAGACAAACGATCCATTCGGAGCATTGTGAGACGACCCATAGCCTCATAGTTACGTGATGAGTGTGATATCAGTGGTAGGTAGAATATATGAACTGTTCATTAAAGGCACTATACTCCTCAGTATGGGATAACAATTTTCGGCCTGTTTTGATACTTTGGTTTTAGCACTTTGTTGATTTATTTGTTATGTTGAACACATTTTACAAGGGTTTCTTATATGTCGAGGCTTGGGTTATATTAGACTAGTGGAATAGAAAGATATTCTTAATGGTTATATTACATTGAAAACAAGGTTAGTTTTGTGAAAACATATTCTTGTATTTCGTATCATACTCTGCAAGAGGCGGCGTGGCGCAGTGGGTAGCACATCTGACTCGTGATCGGTGGATACCAGTCAGTCGTGAGTTCGAGCCCCATCAAAGGCCCCCGCTGTTTCCTTGAGCAAGAAACTTTACTCTCATTGCTTAGTACTGGTTGGTTCCAGGGACGGATTCGAGCGTGATTTACATAAGCAAATAATTGCTTGTTTCACAATCGAACTAAAGCAAATTAGTATAAACTACTCTGCAAGAGTTATCCACATATTTGAACTGGGATTTTCTTTCTGCTTTCAGGCATAATTCCAAGGGAGCTCAGGATGTTATGTGATAAATGTGTGAGAGTTGTGAACTACACTGCAATATGGCAACAAATGACGGAAACTTATGATCGATCAATTTTTGTAGATTTTGGAGTACCCTTTAATAAATGAAAAAATCAGTTCTTATTATCAAATATAGTTTTTCTCAAATATCAATTAGAAATTATGCAACTCGACTTTTTGTGATGGGAGGTTTGATTCTTGAAAAAAAAATCTTTAGAAAATAGAGACATGTTTATATATGTTGAAGATGACAAAATCCTGGGATACTTTGATGATATTTGAATACAGTAAACTATGGTAGCTATACAAGAAAACAGATTACTAACAGTATGTCAGTTAACAGTATGTGAGAGAAAATCAGCCAAAGAACATGTGAGAAAGAATGGTTAGAGACTGTTCCTTTTCTCAGCGTAATTTATTTATCATCCCTATTTAAAAACATGTGACGAAAACGGCTTACAGTGTTTATTTGTGTAATTGTTACAAGAAGTTTTTGAATCTCCTTGTTGCCTAGATGCTAAACGTGGTGTGTTTGTGTGTGCTTGTTAGGTTCTGTAATACTTGTGGAAAACTCTTTGAGGGGGCTTGGAGAAGGCAAATTGGTTCTGTGTCGAGGAATGGTATAAAACTGCTGTTGAAATAAGAACTAGATAGACCATCTTGATTGTGTGCATAGAATTGATGGTAGTTCAAAAGATAAACGCAAAACTGTTTTATCTTTTTCTACTTGATTTGGTATGCGTTAATATAGTTTTGCTATCCCTTGATTTGAACCACTTTGCCCCTCAGCCTTCTAATAACGACTCAATGGGTCAAAACAAACTAGCATGTGTTAAAAAGATTAAATATAATGTGATTTGATACTCTCACCACAGGTAGACTTCTTTTGAAAAAAATATGTATACATTTTTGTGCTAGAGTAACTAAATGTGAAGTGTGGAGACCATTGCAATATATAAGCAGTTGTAGTTGAAAACATTTAATATATGCAAGATTTAAAAGTACATGGAACTAAGTGGACGGTAACTGCTACACTGTTTTATCTGCCCCCATATATTTAACACACTTAAAACAGTTTGGCATTCACTCGTCAAAATGTACGATATGTGTAGAATTGTCTTTAATATTTAGCTGATAAAAGTCGTCAATATAGTTGTGATTGTTACAAAATGTTCTTTTTTCGATTTGTTGAAAAAAATTGTTTTTATTTTAACGGAATAATTGTACGCACTTACGAAACTGGGTTTTGTTTGTAGTTGTTTTTTTCTTCTGATGGTTCAATGCAAAGTTGGGACACTTATTTTCCTTTATACTGAATGGTTGTAAAAATGTGTATAAATGATCCAGTTTTATAAGTTACTCATGCAGTTTAGCTGCTTGAGATTACCAAATCAAGTCGATACATTCCACGGAAAAACGTTCTCATAATAATCTTACTTTACTTTTTAATCAATATATCTCAAAAACTGTAAAAAAAAATCAACTTTTCGTCCTTTTTTCATAATTTCCTTTTCCCCTGATTAACTATATATTAGTTCTCATTTCTCCCTCAATATTCCTGGTGAATCACTGTGTATAATAGTAAAAATTCTGACTTGCTCTTCATCGAAATGTTGCAATATGCTTTATCTATGACATTTGATTTTTTTTCAACGATGAATACTCCACAAAGTTTGAGATAAACATTACAGCAATTTGTGGCCGCATTATAACCTTCCTTGTGTTGAAATGACATACAACCCAATTAAAAGTTTGATTGTTTATTCTTCCTGTTATAGACAGAAATTTGAAATGTTGAAGTTCTTCAGTTTGCAAATAATGGTAGGAATTTTGAACAGAGAAGTGAAAATTGTTGAAAATTATTATCATTGGAAATTGAATAGTAATTCCCAGCAAATATTACTGTCGAAGGCTAGTGTCGACTCATATTAATCGCCCAATTGAAAATGATATCATTAGGGTTGTATAAAATTATCTGAACTGCTAGAAGTTTGTTTTTATTTTGACACTGTACGGGTAGGTTTGATTTTCTTTACTGTTTGAAACCTAAGTTGCTTGTTGGCTAGGATTTGACTTGTTTTGAAATGATGATGAAAATATACATTTAAGTGTGCATTTTCTTAACATGATAAGATTATATTTGAGTGTTTGAACCTATGAACAATGTGTATTTTGATTTGTCATAGCTGAGATACTTATAATTCAAAAGCAGCGCTTAGACTACAAAGTTTGTCATTGTTTAATTATTCACCTTTGTAAGAGTACGTTCAACTTGGGTGAGTGGACCTCTTACTGTGTTTCTACAAAAGCATTGGGTTATAATTATTTATCATTTTCTAAACTCCTGCACGTCATCTGTTAGCTCCCTAAATATTTCTGTGTCCCATATGTTAATGATTACTTGTTTAGTTTTTCTTCCATTAATTTTGTACATATTTATTAACTCTCTATAAATATAATGTATATATAAGTTATATACACATGTTTACCATATATATAAACATTTTGATTCTTATACACACACACTATTGTTGTTTCATGTTTGGAATACTTGGACAAGGTTTGAATGTGAATCTTGTATCGAAAAACTGACGGCCCAATGCAACACTTCATATGATAAAACTGTGTTCTTACTTCAGTACAAATATGAACCAGCGTTGCTTTGACCACTTAATTAACAACTTAATTAAAAAAGAATTGCAGAAATCTATTTCGAGTGGTATTAGTGTTAAGTAGATCAAGTCTACATGTACTGAGAGAGATGGACAATGAATCAAAGTTGAAATGTCTTTCCTCTATATAAAGATACATTTGAATTTCTTGAAAAAAATGTTAAAAAAAGAGTTCTTTAAAATTGGTTAAAATGAAGAAAAAAACAGAAGTGATAGAATAGAACGATGGCAACTGTATTACAAGGACTGGTATTGGGTGCTGTAAGATGCCAACAATGTGGTATTTGATGCTGCTACATATGTACTTATAAGTGATAATCATAGTTTACATGTAGTGAGTAGCTTTTAGTCAAAAATTGTACCAAAATGAAAGAATAACAAAAAAATGTTTGGTATTGTTAAATCTACGTGCAATCAGTAGATCTTAATAGATTTCTTTCCCCCAAAGTGTGCAGAATATGTGCTATACATGTACTAATACTTGTTTTTGAAAACTAGAACAATGCAAATACTTGATGCTAAAAAACACAATGGATTGCTGATCTTACTAAACGAAATCTAAAAAATGTTCATGTGAAAATAGTCAAGAATGTATGTGTATATTAGAACTAAATGATGTACACATATTATGAATAACTGTAAGTGTCCACTACACAAATGAATGTCTGTTAAACAAGAATTTGCACTCCTCAAAGAGAACTTGTCAAGTGATGTTGATATTTGTACAGCTGAGCGCAAAATTGTTTTAACTCTTTCTGAATCATCTGATATCAAAGTTAAGTTAAACCAGTGTTGCGTTCATCTTTGCAATTTACAAGCTTTTTGTGCTTTAGTCAGTTTGCACGGATGTTTTGTATTAGTGGTGGAACTTTAATCATTTTACTTAAACTAGAAGGGTCTGGAAGTCAAACATTATCTGTGCTGTTACAGCTGTGTTGTTACAGTTTAGCTATATATGGTATTTTGTCATCAATTGTAAAGTTGTTATGATTGTTTTATTAGCGCTATAATCATGTCACAAAAAATGTTGTGTACCATAGAAAATTTAATAAAATGTAAAATGAGACAGTGTTTCGTTTTTTTGACGATATTTAATGAGGGGCCAGTATTCAGAGAAACAGATAAGCTGCTTGTTGGGGGTATTTACCCAATTATTTTTCTAGAATACCCAATTGTTTTTCAAACAAGGGGTAACAAAATGCATAGGAATTAATGGATACCCAATTAAAATAGTTGATGTTGTATAGAAAATATAGGGACAGTCGTGTTACCCAATTTGACTTACAAATACCCAACTAAAAATGCAAATACTCAATAAATTTATATTTCAAGGGTGGTTACCCAATTTTACCAAAAAAACTTATCTCTTTCTCAAGTAGATTATTTGACATTTTAATCAATCTTCCGAATCTCAATTTATTTTAGTTTGATTGTGAAATTACACTTGAATCCGTTCATGGAAGCAACCAGTACCAAGCAATGAGAGATAAGTGTGATTTCTAATTGTTCAGTTCACTGTGTGTGAATTTCAACAATAAGACAACCCTTGATTATAAGGTGGTCAAAGTAACAATGTGCTGACATGTGTACGTGTATTAGTAAACATTGTGTTATTGTCTTTTTCTTCGATGGTGTTAAACAGGGATTTGCCACAGCAACAGATAATAATTTTTATGCTCCCCAAAGGGGGAAGCATAATTTATAGTCGCCACTTTGGGGGGTCTGTCCGGTACCTTGTCCGGCGAATAACTTTAAAACTACTGTTGACATTTTAAACAAACTTGATATATATATAGATGGCAATGAGGGGAAGGGCAGGACCTAAGAACTATAATCCTACCATGTAATAAATTATATTTACAGTGATATCTCCCCGTAACCATTTTTCACAATTGTTGCCTGTCCAGGCCATATCTTGGAAAGTACAAAAGGGATTGAAATGAAACTTGGTTTATAGACAGATGGCAGTGAGAGGAAGTACCGTGCACAAGAACCCTGTATATTTACAATGTTATCTCCCCTTAACAATTTTTTTGAAATGGAACTTAGTTTATAGATAGATGACAGTCAGTGCACAAGAACCATAATCCTACCCTGTATATTTACATAGTTATCTCCCCATAACCATTTTTTTTTTTCATAATGGATTCCTATCTGTGCCATACCTTGGAAAGCACAAAAGGGATTGAAATTAAACTTGGTACATACATAGATATTAATAAGAGAAAGTACAGAAGACAAGAACCATAACCCTATCTTACATTTTACTTGGGTTATCTCCTTATTACTTTTCATAAAAGATGGTTTTCCATGTCATGTCTAGGTGTACAAGTGGTGTTTGATTACAAGATCTGCCTTTTATAGACAATAGGCATTTAGGGAGCTTTCCTCGCTTCCAGAGATTTCCTTGAATTGAATTTGTTTTCAATCCTTGAAGAGCAACCTAAGAGATAAAGTATTGAGAAACTGTTCTACCCCTATTGCTTAGCATGCCTTCTCATATACTTGAAAATATTAAGATCAGGTTTTCACAATTTCTTTTTGAGTTTTGTTACCTTATCACCTTGGTAAATAGTGGAGTATTTAAAAACAACGCTTGAGTGAATAAACAAATACCTGTAAGCACCTTATCTGTTGCTCTTATGTCTACTGTACTTGTCTCTGTGGAATTTCTTTGCTAGAAAACACCTTTTTTTCAGACTATGGAAAGTTTACAAAACAATTATGAGGGAGAAACAAAACAATGATCTGGTATTTCAAATTTATTTTCTGTTAAAAAAACAAATTGAACATATACAATATATTCAATACACAAGTGGAAGATTATTAACTTGTTAACCTGCCAAACCAAATGTAATAAGCAAATAGTTAACTATAACTGATAAGTTATCATGCACAAATCTTGATTATTCTATATTATTTTCAAGATATTTGCACAAAAACAACAGAAAA
>ENA-OREC01000294-OREC01000294.1-marine-metagenome-genome-assembly--contig:-NODE-294-length-17425-cov-14.703251_pt1 | contig 17425 bp, 11 predicted proteins | sample MGYA00248626_ERZ508543 | MGnify/ENA primary metagenome ERZ508543 (study PRJEB26211, sample SAMN05518279) | marine metagenome | isolation source: Puget Sound, Washington, USA | host: Bankia setacea...
TATGTAAATCACGCTCGAATCCGTTCCTGGAACCAACCAGTACTAAGCAATGAGAGTAAAGTTTCTTGCTCAAGGAACACGATGTAAGAACAGAAATACAATTGAAGTGTGATTAACAATAGATGTTGAACTCTTACTATAACATGTATTATATATATGTTTATATTGTAACATTAACAAAACACTTAGTCAGTATACATCTTCATACGATGATGTTTGCTATATTTCTGTTTCTCTGAATTCTATTTTTTTCGGCACCGATAGTGAAATTCAAACCTTCATACAATAACACACATTGTAATGTAATGTAATTGTTTTATTATGACGAAAACATAAAGATACACATATCATGTACTATAATCTAAAACTTCACTGAAAATGCGTCGACAATTCATTGTTTTGTCAAATGCCACGTTTCAGAAGTTCTGTTGTAAGTGAATACCTACGTGTACTAGGGTTACATCATACATGTATGTTACAATTACACACGTTATAAATACACTTAAACGAATGTCTAATTTGCCACTATATAAACTTGGCCACTTTATAAACTATGTGTTGTGCGATCTATTTAATAAGCGCAACTAACAGTTGGTTACTTTGTATTTTTCTTAAAATATAACAAAATCTGTGTGGGCAACTAAAATGAAAACTTTCATAATACAAATAGCTAACACAATATCAAATCAGTGTATTTCACTATGCCTCTATAAAATGGCACATAACAAAGGCAATAATATGCCTTAGATTTAAAGTCATTTATCATGCATAACAGTGAGATAACTCATATATTGAAAACAGAGAGTTTATTAAAAACTCAATTGATTGTAAAGAACAAATGTTCCCTTTGCTTGATTGTAAAGAACACATGTTCCTTTTGCTGTTATTTGAGAGAAACTTATGTCAAAACTAAAAAAATGTTTTATGAAAACACAATGCGAAAGCTAGATTTGAGACTTTAAATATTCACATTTTTGAATTACCTCCCTTCGTATTAAATATACTGGGGATTTCATGACCTTGAGTCAGAAAGATCCTATGATTATATATTTTTTAGAAAATTACTCCCCATCTGATAAAGTTTAACATCCCTAAAAATATTGGGTGAGTATACTATATTTATACTGTAAACTACTAAAATACATATATTCTGATTCAATTACCTCGTTGCTTGCATGCAAGAAGTCAAGATAACCACCCTTTGTTCACAAATTAATACATATAACAAAAACCGTTTTCCAGAAAACACTCTTTGTCACTAAAAACTACGGTTAAGACTGCCCTAACACGTCTTGTACTGTTCGAATTCAGTACAAACACCATTTAAACGTGTATATATGTAAGTGTGAATGCAGAGTCTACTTTGAAAGCATCTTCTTCTGCTCAGTCATGTTAAATTCATCTTGTTTTGACTCTTTCTTAAACAGTTCGTCTAGTACATGCTTCTTGAAAGAAAATATACACCGTTCATCGACTACATCTGGTGGTGAAGTGAATAGACTGACGATAACTCCAACCAGTGTTGTTACAAGGAAGCCTAATAACGACCAAAGCATGAACGATATCTTGTAGAATTCATCCATGAACGACGGTGTGTAGTTGGAATTCTCGGCTGACGTGGCCATACTGGCGTTGGTGTATATCAAAATGGATGCGTTTGTCACGTAACGATCGTTTTCAGATAACATGGCTGGACAGTTAGCTGTAGTACCATTTGGTAGCATCGGATCAGTTGGAATATCAGAAAACATTCGCCCAAAATTTATCCACAAGGGAAGAGCAGTACCAACTAAGGCACCGATGAAAAGTCCCTTAGTCGTTGCACGCCTGAACATAACGGAGAGTAAGAATATGGCGCAGGTTGGTCCGTCTAAGCAAGCCACAAGCGCCTGAAACGCTGCAACGATGGATCCTGGCAAGATAGAACACAAGAACGCCATACCCATTGCTACGATTCCATAAAACAAGACTAATAGTTTAGCTATGCTCGTGGCTGTTTGTGCATTTATATTTGGGTATTTTACTTTGATGATATCTGTGTAGGTTATTGCCGATAGACCGCTCAGACATGAAGACAGTGTACTGAGTACGGCACTTGACAACGCAGCAATAAAGAGTCCGGCAAGTCCAGGCTGATCTTGAAATATGTCTAACACAGCATACGGCAGAATACCGTTGATGTTATCAACGATCCCTGCATGATATACATCGCACTGTTTCGAAACATAGTATGCATATATCACTGCGCCTTCAAGTGTAGCCAAAACCATGACGATGCAAAACCCTGGTATTGAAAGAAGGTACAAGTTTCTAGCTGTCGCAGATGACGGTGTGGAATATATCCTCTGCATTGCCGGCTGCATGAATGTAAGGAATAGAAAGTTTGTAAATGTTCCAATTGACAAATTCCAAACCGTGTAACGCAGTCTCGGATCAAGGCCAAATTCGATGGATTCGAAGCGGTCTTTAGCATTTTCACATACTTTAGCTGCACCACCAACTTCATTTGTCGCTTTGATAAGGACCACAACGACACCCATAACCATCACGACGAACTGGAAAACATCAGTCCAAACGACAGCTTTGATACCTCCACCGGCAGTATACATGGCTGTCACTATGGTATAAATCAGGATCGTAGCCCACAAAGGCATTCCAACCACAACCTCTAATGCGACACAAGTTCCGTAAGTGACGGTCCCCATATAGAAGATTGTATAAGTGACTCCTGTCGTTAGTGTAAACATCTGTAGATATCTGTTGCCATAACGTATATACAAATATTGATAGACACTCATGAGGCGGAGTGGGTGAAACACTGGTATAATAAACAGTGCAGCAAATAAGGTCGCCATTGCATACCCCAAGGCATAAAATGACAAAATAGTTCCGTAGACATATCCCTCCGCTGGCATTCCAATATATATAATAGAAGACTGAAACGTCACCACAAAGGATATAGCGACTGGAATTGTTCTCAGCTTTCTCCCAGCTAGAAAATAATGTTCTGGTGTGTTGTGTTTCTTAATACGTTCCCGAATGGCAAAGAAAATTCCAATTGACATCGATAGTCCAATTGTAAGAAAGAACACAACATAATCAGCAGCGGTGAAACGAGGGTTTACCGCCATGTTTCGAGATCAAACTAACTTGTTTTATGCTTAAAGGTTCACTTTGTATCGCTCACTGTAAAAAGGAACAAGTCAGACGTTATTATATATTCACAGTCCCCGTGGTATTGACGTTTTTTTCCGATTTGCGTGAACAATTTTGTATCATCCAGGAAAATTAATGCAAAAAAATAATATATCATATAAAATCGACACAGATCGGCGAGCAGCGCTATTATACGGATATGAACTAGCCCGAGTTTGGCTGTATGACATGGACGATAACTGAGAACACCTCAGCACCCAGTATAGTTATTGAAGAGGCGGGTAACACCAACTTACACGATATGTGTATGTTCGCGCAGCGTTGTACATTAATACATGTCGAACCAATAAAGTGTGCATAGTATCTAAATCTCAAAGTTAAGTTATATAGTTAAAACACAATACCACTAGTGCAGGAGGAAAGATAACAATACAATTTCAGAACCGTCTGCCCTATATTTGTAGTCCAATGTTTGTTTAAAGTTGCCCTTTCGTTCCCAATTGATAAATTACATAAACATATATTATAAGGAATTAGCGTACATATATAATGATAAATGCTTCTAATGAAGGAATCTGTGTTGAGTTTTGAAGAAAAGCAACACGACCTTGGTTTACCTACTTTCAAATTACCAGCAAGTGATAAAAATCGTTTAAGACTAACCTGTCAAATATTATTGTTGAAGATTGCAGTATATGATTATTAGGATATAAGACCGAGTTCAACTGTCTATATCTTCCACAAGGGCATATTTTCATTTTCATAGTACTGTGTGACTATGAAGTATAGATGAATATATAATGTTTTGATTTTGAGCGAACGTCCATCTTTAAACTCACATGGAAGAGTCTTTTTCATAACATAACAAGATAAGCTTTGCATTACCGTCGCCATTTTCTAACGAAAAGTATATGTACTAAGGAAAAGAATTTTTTTTTAAATGTTTATCGGATGTCAAAACTTATGTTAAACTTTCTTATAATAATTCTTTCAGAACTAACACAAGAACATTTTATTGCAATGCGTTGAACAAATAAATCCGTCGCATACGTATACTATCGACATGATGGTGAACTGTTTCAATGAATTAGTGTGTATATGTATCTGAAAGTTTGTCGATTGATGACAAACATATCATTTACAAGCATGATACTTAATTAGTTAATTGCTTCAATTGACATTTCCGTTTTCTAACTTAGTCAATACATTGTACTTCAAGCTACGGCGTTCAGTTTCCGAGTTTAGTGGGGCTTTATTCAAAATTTCCAGTTACGCAGTTTCTTGAGAGTTTATTTTAATTATATCAGCTCGAATATGCGTTATAAAAGCTTAGGGCAATGTAAACTTAAACCCCTGTCTTATATAGCCGCATTGCCACTGCGATTACACCGTTTTAAACATTCCAGAGCGCCGTGAGATCCTAGAAAAAATAGTGTTCATGAATATAGCCATGTCATGGTGATTTTGGCGTTCCTACGGAGCTCCATGGCGTTCTACCGCGCTCCTACGGAGTTCTAGTTTGCGATTGTATGTGCTTTTCTTATGACTTTCTAACGGCGCATCCACTGCGTACACAGAGTTGTAACTGTATGTGCAACGCGCTTTCACGGTGTTCACACTGCGCTGACGGCGTGTTGTTTTGCACTTCCTATAAAACGATATCTCCACCGGTTCTCCATTCTTCCATTTGCTCTCAAACAATATACTTTTGTTTTGTTTATTGTCGTGGCGGCTCCGTGCAACGTTGTAAGAGCCCAGTAAAACATATAACACTCGTATATGTACAGTAGAGACGCAGTGTCACCTCAGAGAACGCCGTACGATCGCCGACCAAGTGCCACGGATAACCATTGCTATAGCACTGCGACTTCTTTGCGTGCCCGCGGCGATCCTATGACGTTGTATCTCACTGCGATGCTACGGTGACATCACGGCGATCCCAATGCGCTCTAGATCATCAGAACGAGCCGAGCGACGGCGTTGGTTTTGGGCATGCTCAAAGTGTTTGGCATAATGTGCGACCCCACCGCGTTCACTGGCGATGCCACTGCGTAGCGGCGGTGAAACTTGCGATTACACTACGCGCAGATCAGCATTCCCGATTTTTTTTGGACGCCGTGGGAACGCGGTCCTGTTGTGACAGTCATTTAACATACATTGCCGTGAACTGAAATCAGGACACCCTAGTGAAGATTTATACATCGTATGTGTAAATGATAAAAGCTATTATCGCAAGTTTGTACTTCTTATCCATGTTCAATAAGCAGACGGTTATATTAAAATGAGCGCTGACTATTTACTGTAGGGTCAATTGTATAGAGTGTACACTCTTGAAAATAGTTTTACATTTACCGCCTCTAGTTTACATAAAATGGCTTTCTTATGGTTTCTTTCCTTCCGGTTTATACATATACGAACTAAATGTATTTATTTATGCACAAGTTAAACTTTACTCAACATATATCGACAAGTTAATCCTGACTTGAAGTTTTTAAAGTATAAGATATAACGATGAGTAACGTACGTAGGGTTGGGTCTATTTTTGGGTTGAAGTGACTCAGGATTTATAAGGGGATTACCAAATATCCGACATTGTTATCGCTAGAAGAAGTGTGGTGACAGTGTTAAACAACGACCATGCCAATGGATAACAACATCTCTTCCACAACTGACAGTGACTATAATAGTACGACCCCTAGCACGCCGGACACGGTAAGTTTGGTTTTAAGTTAAATCTGGTCTACGTTCTCTAGAGTGAAAAGCTAAATAAATAAGTTAATGTGGTTAAATGACTGTCGTTGTAATCAGGTCAGTCGTTCTACTCAAACGTGTGTGTTGTAAGCTAATTTTAAACTTATCCATATCGACTTGTTTGTCTTAATATTATATGTATGAAGAGGTAATTGTGTCTATATTAGTGACCATGCCGCGTGAAACAGTAGATCAAGTTAGACAAAGGATAAGCATTGAAAGTGAAGGCTGTGTTTTTTTTAAAGTCGGTTTAGGTAGGTTGTGATTATCGTAGTGTGTACTGTTCACATAAAACCAACGTGGGTACTGTTGAAGCCTTAGGTCACAATATTCAATTCCCTCACATGTTCGCAGCTAAAGAAACAATTGTCGAAGTAGACACATCGTTTCAATTTAAAGTTAACGTAGATGGACTTAAATCACCTGTTAGAATCCCAAACTGACACAAGTAACGTTACCCACTTTGAGATTAGTTTCGAAGTTCAACCCAAGTTGATAAAATTATTATTTTTGCCGATTTTGGTACAAAGTTTGTTTCTATCTATGCTTCAATTAAAGTTTTAGATTTTCTATTTACTCATTATTTTCAATAACTGACATACTGCTAACCGTTGGTGTGATGGGGTATGCGTACATTGGTAAATAATATTATCTACTTGTATAGACCTGTCAAGTATGCATACTTAATAACGCTCATTTAAATATTCGATTCAACCTCGGTAGTGTCCGTCCAGTTTACGAGAATTAATGTTAAATAGATATATATGATACCATGAATGGAAACGCTAGCGTAAGTCAATACATATATACTCGCAGCGGTAGCACATTGGTTGAGGCATTGACCTGTTATGACAGAGGCAGTTGGTTCGAGTCCAGTAATCGGCAACAATGTTCCTATTTTAATTTGTTATTTTTTAACGCGCAAACAGCCGTGTGAATTGGATTTCACGGAGATTTATGATAACAAGTTATTTTATAAAAAACATTGCCGTCAAACAAGTGTTCTAATCACGCCGTATAGTCTAAAGCTTATCCGGATCTGTTTGGTAATGCGAACTCAAAATACACACACAACATGAAACATACAGTAGTCATATATGTACGTGTTTGCAGCGTTTAAAAGTGTATACATTTTTTTGGGATATGAGCTGACTCGATGTCACGCTTTAGACCACTACGCTATTACAGTCTGTATCAACTGTATGCCACACTTAGAACTATGAAAACATCAAATTGTTGATTATTGTCCGTACATCTTACGAAAACAACCGAATACTTTTCGAAAATTAATATTTCGTGTGCACTGACCGTATAATCAGTATGCATTTGACAGGTCAATAAAATTGGACAATAGTCTACGTGAAATACATGTGTTTACAATCAGACAGTCACCAATTGCATGGAGTATGTTAATATGTTATCACGATAGTCGTGTTACATGTAGTAAAAACGAAGCCAATAGGCGTGTATACTTAATGTTAACGATTTGGACAATCATATGATAAGAATGTACATGTATTTTGAGAACAAGTACTGTGTTTTGTTCGACATGCATTTGTAGCATTAACATCATAATTTACCAGGACATGTATATGTACTGATACCCAGACTCCATTGGAAGGGCAATCTTATTTACTGATATCTTAAAAACCACTATTCTAATGATATATAGTATAGGAAACTATTACATACGAACAAAAAAGCTTACTCCATGTATTATGTTACATTCCAGCCATTTTTGCCAAACGACCACGGGTTGAAATGGCAACAGTTGAACTTAAAACTAGACAACTTGATGCAAACGCAGACTGACTTAAAGCAAACGCAGACTAAGATACTGAATAAATTGGATCATTTGGAACGACGTATAGATCTGCGACCGGAGCAAGGAGACAAGAAAAATACAACAAGGAAAGCCAGTAAGAAACCAGCTGCTAAAACGTCAGGTAAGTTATACATCTATGCATTGTCAAATGACGTTGTGTTTACAATGTTTACAGCTGTGTAGGGACTGTAATGGATGCTTTTGAGGTTTAAGTGTTTCAAGATTCCTTAAGGCTAAAAACATTTAAATCGATCTGCCAGTAGCGTTAACTACAATAAGCACAAGCTGGCGACCGATAGCCTCGACCGATAGTATCGACAAATTATTATCTTTCCTTGATATTTTTCATATACGTGCGAACAGCAAAGCGACCAGTAAGAAAAGGCTACAATCCACTAATTCACATTCTAGCGACCAATAAGAAAGGCTACAATCTACTAATTCACATCCTTTAATTTCCACAAATGATTGCTGCCTCTTTTTTCATGATTGAAAGTCATTACTCAGTACTATACAGTTATCTGTGCTTGCTTTGTCTCCTTATTAATTATTATCAAAACCCTCTGTGAGTAAGTCTGCCTCTCATCCCAGTTTTAATAATTGAGAGAATGATGATTATGGAATGACTTTTTAAAGAAATAAGATGTTTGTTCTCTTTTTGGAAAGCCTATCGATCTGTTAGTAATGTAACCAGCAACAAAACGATCATGCCTAATATAAAGAACTCTTAGACAGAACTGGATGAGCTGTGGTTCTTGTATGCTTCACTTCCAATACATACCATTGTAATAACCAGTGTATGGTAGGTTTACAATTTTAAGATTAGTTTAGGTGGCGCAGTGGGTAACATGTCTGACTCATAATTAGTGGATGCTGTTTAGTTGTGAGTTCGAGCCCCATCAAAGGATTCCGTTTTTTCCTTGATCAAGAAACTACCCTCGTTGCATAGTACTGGTTGGTTCCAGGAATTGATTTCAGCGTGATTTACATAAGCTAAAATTGCTTGTTTCGCAACCAAACTAAAATGAATTAGTATAAATTAAGATCTTGTTTTATAGTTTATTTCCATTTTGAGTGACATAGAGAACATACATGTATTTCTTGAAATAAATATGAGAAGGAGCTAATGTGTTTCTATTTTTTCTGTATTTCTGCATTTCAACTATGTGTAACTTCCATCACGGTGGAGGTAGAGCCGCATTGTTGGTCTCATTTTGATTGTATTCTTATACTGTACATACCTTAACCTAGTCTTATAGGGTCACATTAGCTCCTTTACAGAATTATTTCAAGAAATGTGTCTTTTTTTTCTAAAATGTTCAGTATTTTTGCATTTCGACTATGTGTAACTTCCATCACGGCGGAGGTAGAGGCTGAGACTCATACTAATCTCATTTTGAACGTATTACTATATTTTATTTTCCTATTCCTAGTTTTATTGGGTCACATTAGCTCCTTTTCACACTTTTTAAACTTTTTTAATTAAGGGTTCAGAGTTTCCTAATGTTCAAGGCTTGAGGAAAAGAGTTTACTACACTCAGCATAAGCAAGTCATTTATATGTTAACGTAAAACAAACCCTAACCTCTGATTGAGCATGTTTGTTTCCTTGGGTGGTTTACTTTGCAAATGAAATTCACAAATAAAATTAAAACATTTATTTTAGAAAATAATTTAGCCTACACATTTTCAACATGGGCACCATTTTAAAAACTAAATAAATACTCCAGTACTTATATTACTCTAAAAAGTAACGAGCAATAAGAAAAGACAAGAAAGCAGACAGCAAGCGTTCATATCGGTCGATACTATTGGTCGTTATACTATCGGTCGCCAGCTTGTGTTCAGTGTTAACAATGCGTAAATGACCAATATCAAACTTCTTAATTCAACAAACTCAGACGTTTTTAATATTTCGTATACATTGCAGACAGAAAACCTAGTGCATCTGATGTCTCAAAGATTCTTCATTTTCCCAATGCGTTGCAAGAGAACATCACAGAGTTTACATCTAATCTGAATATATCTACAGAGACAAACCTTATTGACAAACTCATCGAGAAAGACTGCCTTAGTGAGAATGACTACGAAGCCATACTTAATAAAAAGACAACTGCAGACCAAGTTAGACTCCTGATAAGGAAAATTAAAGACAGAGGTTGCACAGTGATTGAAACTTTCCTAGATGTTCTAAATGCCAGTGAGAGTTATAAGGGGTTGGCACTAAAAGTAAAAGAATCGGCAAACATATTAAGCCAAACCCCTCCAGAAAGGTTGTGTATTGTGTGTTTGATGACGAATACAGTCGATATCAAGGAAATCGTTGACACCCTTTGGAAGAATCATATCATATCGGATGATATGCATGGAAAGATAGCCGAAGCTGAAAGTGTTGTAAAACACCGCTCTAAATTCTGGATTGAGGTCATTGCTTCGATAAACGAAACTAACAACACTGACTCCGCCCCCGTACTTTCTATTTTGAAAGATGCACTGAATGAAAAATATGCATATATAGTTACTTATTTAAACGACGTAAATACTGGCAGAGGGCCGTTTGGTTGCTGTTGTTATCGACGAAGAAATTACAGGCCGCATCCAAGTGAAAGTTTTTACCGCAGTGAAGACGAATACAGTACAACCTCAAAGCAGAATTTGCCAAGCTCAACATTATTGCGTGATAATGACAGTCAATCAGACTCTAGCTCTATGGAATTGCATACAGACACAGGTTTATCGTTTGAAAAATTGGCTCAGTTTAGTGACATAAAGAATAAAGAGGGTAACGGTAGTCCAATGGGAATTAAGGCTCGACATACATCAGGCGATTTTATTCCAAGTAATGGAAGTCAAACAGTTCATGATGCAGACCCACAGTGTACAAGTCTACCGTTCGCTCGGGAAGATACAGATCAATCACCTGACAGTAATCATCCAAATGAAAAACCTAAATATAATAGTAGTACGAGTAGTGTCAAAGTGCTCGCGACAAATACATCATCTTCTGGAGATATATCAATTCGGCTTTCACCCAACTCTGATGCCATGGTTAGTCCAGACATCACCGTTAACCAAATCAAGTTTAACAATAACGTAGAAACAACTGGACCAGTCATAGTTAAATCCTGTACATATACTACTGAGTTTGATTTGGATATTCCCCCTACTTCTAAAACAGAACAGAGTATGGACGGCGATGAAGCATTTGCTGATGCCGAGGAGGAAGGATCTGAAGTTGGGAAACAAAAGAACAAACAATTTGTTCCCAGGACAAGATTGCGTCGTAGGAACATAGAACGAATTAAAGACGTTCCACTTACGGACTCTAGACCATTGAAAGACAATGCTAGTAAAATAGGAACACGAATACAACCTTCTAGAAAGAGCAAACAAAGCAAGGGTAGAATGTTGAGGCGCCAAAAATCGCACAAAGATTCGGACGATATCGGGGACGTTCCTAACACACCTGAATCAGAAGACCCAGGAATGAAAAAGCCTTACAACCATTTCCGTGATAAAATTCCGACACCAAAGTTGACACCAACGTGGGATTACAATCAGGTCAAACGAAACAGGAAAATATTAGAATATCTAACTAAACCAGACAGAGATGGATTGCCAACAGTAAGATCTGACACAGATTTTAGAACGCAGGGGAGTGAACAAATGACAAACAGCGATTGTAACTACACTATGTAGAATCAGGACAGGTGCTAGGTGGTAAAAAAAACCTTGTATTGAATTAAAAATATAGAAGAGTGCCAAGGAAGAAGCCTAGAAAGATGTCTAAGGTTTACAATATATGTGCCTGCCATCTGTGTTGTTATGGATAATTCTGTCCCTGGATGACTCAGAATTGTAATTCAATATGTGTGTCATCTTAATTTTATGTTGTTGAGATTATTCACACGTTGCCTGTGTGATCTTACAATCTGATCGTCTAAGATATTTGGTATAGATGTCCTGAATGTCAGAATATGGAATAAAGTACAGCGAGATATGACCGCTGTAGGGAATCGTATTGCTTCATGGGAGCAAACAGACGATTTTTCCGTCCGTCCGCCCGTCAGACTGTCCGGTACCTTGTCCGTCAAATAACATTAAAAATACTGTTGACATTTAAATAAAACTTGGTATATAGATAGATGGCAATGAGGGATTGGGCAGTGCCCATGAACCATAATCCTACCACGTATATTTATTGAGTTATTTCCCCCGGTATATTTACAGAATTATCTCCCCTTAACCATTATTTATTTTTCATAATGGATGCCTGTCTGTTCCGTATCTTTTAACGTACAAAAGGGATTGAAATGAAACTAGGTTTATAGATAGATGGCAGTTAGAGGAAGGGCAGTGCACAAGAGCATTAATCCTACTCTGTATATCTACTTTGTAATCTCCCCTTAACAATTTACTTTTTCATAATGGATGTTTGTCCGGGTCATATCTTTACAAGTACTAACGGGTTTGAAATGAAAATTGGTTTATATATAGATAAGAGTGAGTGATGGCAGTGTAGAAATGTCAGGGCACAAGAACCACACTCATACCCTGTATATTGTCAGAGTTATCTCCCCATAACCATATTTTCATAGTGGTTGGCTGTCCGGCCCATATCTTGATAAATGAGAAAGGAATTGAAATGAAACTTGATTTATAGATAGATGGCAGTGAGAGGAAGTGCCTTGCACAAGAACCCTAATCCTGTCATGTATACTTACAGAGTTATGTTATCTCCACTTAACCACTTAGTTGTATAATGGATGCCTGTCTGTGTCATATATTGGTAAGTAGAACAGGGATTGAAATGAAACTTGGTACAAACATGGATGTTAATGTGAGGAAGTGCAGAAAACAAGAACCATCCTCCTATCTTACATTTTACATATTTCCTTATTTTCTTCATGAAAATGTGTTTTTCTTTGTCATGTCTTGGTGTACAAGTGGTGTTAGATTACAAGTTCTGTCTTTTATAGACAATAGACACTTGGGGAGCAATCATCACTTCCAGCGATTTTCTTGTTCAATATGTTTATAATACAGGCGCGTGTGAAATACTTGTACATTTCTAGGACCTTTTTTAAAGTAGGTAAGAAACATAAATTGATAAAACAAATGGATCAATACAATTTAGCGAATAAATGCTGCAAGCCAAGATTTAGGAAGAAATAATATAGTAAAAACTATACCAAATAGAAACATATACTATTAGTTTAAAATACTTCACTTCCACATGTGTCTAAACTGTCAGCATGTACCCTTGTTTCATAGGTGTCAGTGTTTCCAGTTAAGGGCCGTAATGCTGATTAACAGTTGTTTATTAAGTTCACTTGTAAACTAAACTCTTTAGTATTATAACAATAATAATTGGTATTAGAATGAGTATCAGTATGTACCGATGTTCCAGGCAGTATACAGGTGCTTTAGATTAGCCGTTGTGAGTAATTTACAGGTGACTCATCAATATGTCCATTCGCACCGGCGTACACAATACGTATTCAACAGTTGTGGTCGTAACATAATTGAAACCCGAGTGTCACAAACCGTTGCAATGTTGCAAAGTTTAACATGTGAACGGTTTAACGAATGCATGAACGTGTGTACATTGCATAATACGAGTTATTTCAAAATGCCATTGTTGGTTTTACATTATTTCTATAGATTACTTCTATTAGTTTGATCGTAGCTCATAAACTTCCACTATGTATGTGTAAAGAATGCACACTGCAGCTCTTATTTGTCAGTGTTATGGGTTATAAATACTAAAGGCCTTCTTTTCATCAACATCACTTAAATCTATGATATCAAAAAAGCACTGTGACAGAGCGATATCACATTGTACACATATTTTACATTGTGTCGGGTGTCAACATACAGTAGAAGAGAGATATTTGTGTATGTATTCACATTTATCAGTTACGGTTACCACATTATCCTTTTATCAAATCAACGAATGGCTTTAACCAAAACGGCAACACAGGAAGCAATTTTGATCCAAAGAATGTATGAGTACATGTATCAGTATTGTAGAATTTAGGTAATGTTTTATAGTACGTTCCAGTTGTTTAGTGTGTCTTTTTAACAATCAAAAACAGTATTCATCTTGTAGCCAAACACGATTAAAACATCCATTCCAATATTGAGATTGATTATTGATTATGTTACCAGCAAGTACATGTTAGGCTATTTTCATATGATGCTCGTGTTATAGACTTATCAACAACCATCGTCATCAAATACTGTGATAGTTATTTTGAATTTCGCGTATCATTTTCAGAAGGGTAGTTCTATTTTTTGTTTATAATTGTGTGGATTCAATCACGTTAGAATAGCTGTTTACACTGTTAAATGGGTTGCTCAAACGTTGTAGGTTGTAACGTGTAAGCTGTCATTGTGAGGTGCAGTTGTTTTTATACCGTTTACTTTATAAAGAAATGTTAGTGTATCATGTAATACTAGTTGTATTTGTTTTTTGAAATATCCAAAATGTCACACACTGTATATAGGTAATGCGAACTACATGTTACCATCAACAATTGTTTTATTGTATAGATAGGAGTTGTTTTATTATGCCGGTATATTCATGACACACTTGTGTGAGGAAAAAGGGCTAGGCATCAATAGGGTATTTACAATAATATAATATATGTGCATATGTGGATAAATGCTGATTATAGAATAAGTGTAAGGTTAGTCATGAAGCCAAAGAAAACTTTCAGTAAACCTTGTAAGTGTAAACAACATGTACATTATCCAATGCGGTAGTATAACATAACCTGGTAAAGTGAGAAGGCTCAATGGCATTTGTTGTAAGTAACCTGGTGACATTAGCTTTACTTTAGCATATATATAGTACATACATACTGGTCTTTTACATTGCTGCAAGTTGAAATGTGTTCGTGTTGAAAAATATAGTTTATATTTATCCTCCATGTTGCAGTGATATCTTTAAGTTCAATCTTGGTTTCAAACCTTTTAAATCTTGATTTTTTATACATTGGGCCAAATTTACATAAAAAATATAAGACTGATATCTGAGTATACTACATATACTTCTAGTTTAAGTTTCAATACCATATTTCTGGTAGATTGTTTGTCAGATATAATGTGAGATATAAGTGTGAAAATGATATGTCTGTCATTTATTATTGTTGTTAAATCATGTTGTTATTGTTGTTAAACTATGTTGTGTTGAGGGCCTTATGGAAGATAGATGTAAATTTAATAAGCACTCTCGTTAATAAAAGTCTTTATTATTATTTATATTATTATTTCAGAATGATAGATAGTATAAACCATTATAACAAAACTGATACAAAAGCTTTATTAATTACAATGTTAATCACATACAGTATTGACTATCGAATACTGATTTGTGTATATGTAAAGACACACTTTATACATACATATTAAGGTCCGTATAATAGGCCAAATGAAATAAATTGTTATTTTTTATTTGTGTGCAGTTATTATGTCCCCTATGGCAGGCATTTAGTAATCGGACCGTCTGAGTGTTTTTTTCTGTCCGTCTGTCCCTACTTTCTTGTCCGGAGCATAGCCCCAAAACGAATGAAGAGAATTAAATGAAACTTAGTACAGTGGTAGATGTCATTGGGAGGAAGTGCAATGCACAAGAACTTTAACTCTATATTGAGCATCGTTTTAGTTATAATCAAGCAAAGTCATCATCGTTTAAATAATTAAATGCCGAGTCTTTCATTTTCCATTTTTGTTTACAGGATGAATCACAAAGACAATGTTCAAACAGTTTTCGCAAAGGTTGATCTCTGTATATTTTAATCTCTGGAATGTATATATTTCAGATCTTTTTCAACTTGAATAAAATTCATATTTCTAAAATGTGTGTAGCTGTTGTTTTTTCCTTCAATAGCCTTTAGAGAAAGGTTTCAACTGTTGAGAGTTGGTTCAAGTGTCCATCCCATGCTGCATATCTACTTCATGTATGGCAACTTCATCTCTCATCGTATCAGCTGCTTCTATGTGTGTTTGTTTTTCTCTGGGAGGTTTCCTTGATATAAAAAGTACATACATCGAAGGAAACGTCTATATACAAGTACTATGATAAAGCTGTAAGACGAAAGAGTCGATCACTCAGATAAATGTACAAACTTGCGAACATTGAACGACTACATAACAACAATATCACAATCAGAACAGAACAGAACAGAATATACGTTTATTTTGACAAAAGCATACACAGCTCATGGCCATGGCAAAACAAGAGTGCATGGAAAAGACAAAACAACAACATAAAAAATACTAAATAAGTACTATCCAATACATACTTATTAATATACAAACATGTGAGAATGTAAATTTGTTTTAGACAACACGATACCGTGTTTATCAAGTTTATTTTATTTTTGTTTAGTTTATTTATTAAGGCAATATCGGCACTCTTCACCTTACATCACAGCCTACAGTAAGTAATAGATACACACCATGATCAACCTGTCTGTAAATATAGCACATGGGGTCATTTAAAGTGCTAGTACTACACAGTCATGTTACGTCGGTTTACATGAAGCGACCATATACACAGAGGAACCTTCACTGGACAAAGAAACGCAATCTGACATTATCTGAATAGTACAAACCAATCAAGTGATTTATACATGATGTATCAGCATGTGTATTCTTCTAGATGGAGGCAATATTCTAGATGGAGTCAAAAATAACATGTGTATTCTTCTAGATGGAGTCAAAAATAGCATGTGTATTCTTCTAGATGGAGTCAAACATTGGATGTGTATTCTTCTAGATGGAGTCAAAAATAGCACGTGTATTCTTCTAGATGGAGTCAAAAATAGCATGTGTATTCTTCTAGATGGAGTCAAACATTGGATGAGTATTCTTCTAGATGGAGTCAAACATTGGATGTGTATTCTTCTAGATGGAGTCAAAAATAGCACGTGTATTCTTCTAGATGGAGTCAAAAATAGCACGTGTAGTCTTCTAGATGGAGTCAAACATTGGATGTGTATTCTTCTAGATGGAGTCAAACATTGGATGTGTATTCTTCTAGATGGAGTCAAAAATAGCACGTGTATTCTTCTAGATGGAGTCAAACATTGGATGAGTATTCTTCTAGATGGAGTCAAAAATAGCATGAGTATTCTTCTAGATGGAGTCAAACATTGGATGAGTATTCTTCTAGATGGAGTCAAACATTGGATGAGTATTCTTCTAGATGTAGTCAAAAATAACATGTGTATTCTTCTAGATGGAGTCAAACATTGGATGTGTATTCTTCTAGATGGAGTCAAAAATAACATGTGTATTCTTCTAGATGGAGTCAAAAATAGCATGTGTATTCTTCTAGATGGAGTCAAAAATGCATGTGTATTCTTCTAGATGGAGGCAATATTCTAGATGGAGTCAAAAATGACATGTGTATTCTTCTAGATGGAGTCAAAAAATAGCATGTGTATTCTTCTAGATGGAGGCAATATTCTAGATGGAGTCAACAATAACATGTGTATTCTTCTAGATGGAGTCAAAAATAGCATGTGTATTCTTCTAGATGGAGTCAATATTCTAGATGGACTCAAAAATAACATGTGTATTCTTCTAGATGGAGTCAAAAATAGCACGTGTATTCTTCTAGATGGAGTTAAAAATAACATGTGTATTCTTCTAGATGGAGTCAAAAATAACATGTGTATTCTTC
>ENA-OREC01000295-OREC01000295.1-marine-metagenome-genome-assembly--contig:-NODE-295-length-17406-cov-14.253044_pt1 | contig 17406 bp, 6 predicted proteins | sample MGYA00248626_ERZ508543 | MGnify/ENA primary metagenome ERZ508543 (study PRJEB26211, sample SAMN05518279) | marine metagenome | isolation source: Puget Sound, Washington, USA | host: Bankia setacea...
CACAGTGACCATGTAATCGTACAGATGACGTTATGTGTACACAATGACCATATAATCATACAGATGACGTTATGTGTGCACAATGACCATGTAATCGTACAGATGACGTTATATGTGCACAGTGACCATGTGATCGTACATATGACGTTATGGGTACACAGTGACCATGTAATCGTTTATATGACGTTATGTGTGCACAGTGACCATGTAATCGTACAGATGGCGTTATATGTGCACACTGACCATGTAATCGTACAGATGACGTTATGTGTGCACAGTGATCATGTAATCGTACAGATGACGTTACGTATGCACAGTGACCATGTAATCGTACAGATGACGGTATGTGTACACAATGACCATGTAATCATACAGATGACGTTATGTGTGCACAGTGACCATGCAATCGTACAGATGACGTTATGTGTGCACAGTGACCATGTAATCGTACAGATGACGTTATGTGTGCACATGAAAATTGTCCAATGTCGAGTATGTCATAACTGGAATGAACTGCCCTGTACGATGAGGTCAACCAATGATCTAGAAAACAACAACTCTGTGTTGATCCATACTCGTGTGATATATGTATCGTGATAATATGTGTAGTATGTATAATATGAATGCTGCTGTCATACTAACGTCAATACGACAACAGCTATGTCCGTCAACCGAAGCATAGTGTCCCTAAGTGCCTTACGTAGGTTGCTTCAGCGGTGATATTTGCAAAATACAAATGGTCAATTATGTACTGATTATCACTGACGTCAAACACAAGCACAACATGACAATTCGAGTAGTTGTTACACTGACTATACACACCTTTAGTACGGCAGACTGGTACAACAATGGGTCAATTGTGGTAGAGGAGAGAACAACAGTGTCATAGTCAATAAGTACAGATATATCTGATGTACTATCTGTCTTGTTTCTTTGTTTTCCTTTTTGTTTTAATTTATTTTGGTCATGCAAAATATATAAGTATGGATTCCATACATACTCCCATATCAGAGGTTGATAGAATAATGCATTTATCGCAACGCTAAACATTGCAAAACACTTAAGCTTCGAGCAGAAACTTTATTTGACCAATCAATATAATTTAATAGTTATTTATATTTTAAAGTTCATTGTAAACATGTGTGCACGTTTTAAAATAAACCTATACAACAATACACTACTTACGTGCATAACTATAACTACAACGTGGTGTATGTGTATGCTTTGTTAATATAAATCCCAGTCCTCTATTTTAGTGAAACTCTGTACATCAGGTTGCTTGGTATAACATTGACCCAAATACTCGAGCGTTACACCAGTTCCTTTTATTAGTTTTGACACGTCAATCGTAGTATCGCTGTAGAGAATATTCTAAGGTTACAAAATATGATTGATGTTATAATAAGGACGCACTGTTATTTCCGGTGGATGGGATGTGTATAGCCTTTGTTGGTTAGATGTTCTGTGTATCTGGTTTCATCTGGTCACTTTGTACCTCTCAGTACTGTTATCTAATCAGTGCTAGGATAATAGGAAAGCTATATTTGCTTTGTATTCGTTACGCGCGACAAACTTGCCTAGCCCCTAGTAGTAACTTTGATTATCTGCTATTATCAAATATGACATTTAGAGTAAGAACATTCGCGTTCACTGCACATTTATCTCACGAGCTTGAAACTGACTTGGATAGTTCGAAATTGCTTAACGATAATTCTGTAATTTAACTGGTTAATTTTCGTCGCCACCTGTGCTGAGCTGAGAACGCATGCATAACAAACGAACAGCGAACAAACACTAATGATAAGTTGGCCCTAATATACAAATTGTGTTATCTACCAAATAATGATTCCGGGAGAGTGATATCATAAGCGTTTTCATATTTCAGCGTGTGTCATGTTCGACACCTCATGTCTTGGCTGATCTGTCCAGTATATGTCCCTCCACACAGTTCATGTACCGGCGCTCTCGCACGATCGAGCGCCTTTGAAAATTGACTTTCAATTGCTCTTACATATCATATCTCAAAGTATGACAACATCAACTCATGTCACGGTTTCCATGACAACGCATATATAAACAATGCTATACCCGTCGGTTTCATGTTTTGCGTTCTGTTACTTATACTTATAAAGACGCAACCATATATGTAAATTACTGGTTATTTCCGCCACTCTTTATATATTTGTCCTTGGCTAACTATAATGTGAACTAAGCAAACCCATCTGTATTCTGGATTCCAAATACAAATAATGATATGTTGGTATTGTGTTGTTATGGTTACGAACATCATCACTTCATCTAACCACATGTTTTGGAACTAAATCATTCTCGATCTAGTCATGACGTGTTGCCTGTTTAGAAAGAAATCACGACATGGCCAAAACATACATCACTATTTACGTCAACAATCTACAAATATCAACTGGTATTAATACAATCACCAATGAATACATACCATTGCAAACATGAGATAAATGATGCTTTTAACTGTTAATTACTTGGTGGAAAGACGTTAGTCAGGGAAATGTCACGTATTGTTCCCAAAAGACCAACTAATGGAAATAAAACCATCTACATGTGGAAGTTCAATAAACTATGATGATGAAATATGCGTCATTAAACTAACAACTACCATTGACGATACAATTTATCAATAATGCTTTCGAAATGTATTGGTTTGTTAAACTTGAGTAAGGATTTTAATTATTCGCTATAACCTTAACAATAGCGAATATTGAACGCGTTTGATAGTTTTAACATACGTCAAGCGAAAGGAACCAGCACAACCGTATTGCTTCGTTACCATAGCATATTATAAGTTTTAAATTAAGTGTTGTTTTGTTTAAATTACGACATCTGTACGCATCATCTACACCATGTCCACTATTATTGTTGAGCCATATTTATATAGTTGTATGTTCTCACTAGGTAACAACTGAACTGTCTTGACATTGTATTTGGCGATCCGCAGTACATTTAATTGTCACACTAACACATTCAGAGGCTCATCGATATAAGATCAACAGGTGAATTATTACATATAGTTTTTTCTAATGACAGATTACATTTGCTGATACATTTCCTGGTTTACACAAATATTAACGTTATTATTGCCAATGACGTCACATCAATTAATGGGTCTTTTAGCAGGTGCGCTCATTAAGTCAATATGTGAAGAATGTAACTAGAGTTAACCACAGGTCAGTTACTCAAGTTAATTGAATAGTACAAGTACAGGTTCGTCCAGTGAAAACAAACACAGGTATACCAGCTTGTTTGTGTTTGTATCTGATGTCTCACTCATTTGACATCATAACACTGTTTATTCTCTCTTCCATATAACACAACCGTTATACTTACATAACACTGTTTATTCTCTCTTCCATATAACACAACCGTTATACTTACATAACACTGTTTATTTTCTCTTCCATATAACATAACTGTCATACTTACATAACACTGTTTATTCTCTCTTCCATATAACACAACCGTTATACTTACATAACACTATTTATTCTCTCTTCCATATAACACAACCGTTATACTTACATAACACTATTTATTCTCTCTTCCATATAACACAACCGTCATACTTACATAACACTGTTTATTCTCTCTTCCATATAACACAACCGTTATACGTACATAACACTGTTTAGTCTCGCTTCCATATAACGCAGCCGCTATATTTACGCAACACTGTTTATTCTCTCTTCCATATAACAAAACTGTCATACTTACATAACCCTGTTTATTCTCTCTTCCATATAACACAACCGTAATACTTACAAAACACTATTTATTCTCTCTTCCATATAACATAACTGTTATACTTACATACCACAGTTCGTTCAGTACATTGTTATGTGGTGTTTAATTTCGTTGGGGTATGTTTAACATGTTTATTGTTAGAATGTTTATTTATATTATATTTGAATTATTTATACCTGGGCAACAAGTATATGATTATTATTACATGAATTAGTAAACTGATCTTAAACTTATATTGTACGAACGTTCAGTCTAATTCATTACTATGTTTAATCTACTAACTGCATTGTCTCATAATTTACCAGATGTACATATAAAAGGACCAACCAGCGAACCGTAGCACTAGCTTTAAAGTCACCAGCAGAATATAAGTTCAAACACGGCTGAACTTAAATAAAAGTATTTATAAAGTTCTAGAAACAAAAGACAAACGTTTCAAACTACCACATATACTGCATATATATATATAGGCTCGATTCAAATGAGCGGGAAGTTAGTCATGATCTGAACGAGTTTCATTTAGATATTCTCGGTTAACTTGGTATTTAACGTACAGACAATTCCCTAGGGCTTTTCAGCACGTGAAACTCTTCCGTGTGACAGAATTAAAGCAGCAAACTCGAGCAGCATGTTTCAAATAATGGCGTGACTTGTTAACCACTATGGTGTGAGACTATGTATGATGTGTGGAGATTGATGCGTCTGCAAAGGAAACGTTATTCAAATATGCATGCAACTCAAATGGTTTTGGTATTTCCTTGTCGAGGTCCACGTTACCAGAGTAAATGTAAGCAATTCAAATGACACAGTAGTGGATACTTTGCAAATGCTTCTCACTGCTGTGATATCAGTTCGATAGTATGATAGAAAATAAAATTATACCAAATGAAAATGGTACAACATCAGCTTATAAAGTAAGAATAAACAGCATTGGCGCGTGAATGAGAATTACAATTCGAAAACAATAAACACACAAGAGAAGCCTTACATATAACAGATGAGATAACCGAACATGTGCAACACCTTATATAAAACACATGCATGTTTGGTAGAATTGAGAACACGATCATCGATAGTATTGAGTTAAAGTTGCCCTTTCGTTCCCAATTGATTAATTTCCTAAATAAATAGTTTAAGAAGTTAGCATACACGTAGCATGTATTATGACTTGTTTTTTTCTACTTTCAAATTGCAAAGACCCATAAATACTATTTTTACAATTTCGGTATAATTATATTTTCTAGGATTTAGGATCGAGTCAGTTGTCTATATATTCTTCATCGGCATTATTTACTTTGTAGCTAAGAAGACGTACATATTAATATGTATTTTTTATGTTGAGCTAAAGTCAACCTTCAATGAAAACATTGAAGGACTTGTGTTTAATTAGAGCATAATACGGCAACAACACGTGATTAAAACTGACACCTTTGTTGAAAAATATCCAGTATTATTTATTCTGGGAATGGATAGTGTCAATGACAACTTGAAATTCTTAACTTGGACAGAAATAGTCGTATGTCCGCCACCAAATACAATAACCATAAATCTAGTTATAAATGGTCCTGTTTTGCAGCGCTTCTGGCAACATTAATGTTCACGATGAGTGGGAAAGCAGTCTCAGTTATACCTCAAATGGACTTACTTTGCCTAATAGTTTACAATGTATTTCCATCACCTCTTGACTTTAACTGTTTAAATATATGAGTTGGTGGTCGAGTCGTTCCAATCAAAGTGCAACATGGCAATTCAAGTTCCAATGCCGACGTGAGGTTTACCAAGTTCTTTCCTTAACTGTGAACGCGTTAGCGAATCGATAATTGATGTTCCGTCACAAAGGTCCCACGTAGTAATCTAATGTTACAAACTAGGTCACGTGATACGTACAAAGAACCTTAAAGAAAGTAAACGATTGCTTTGATACATTTATAGCTGGTCAGTTTCACTGTCTGCCTATTCTCAATTGTAGCTCCATAGCTAGATGATGAACTTTTGCCTAGTCTTAACTGCCATTTGCCAGTATTGATGAAATTGGGTATTTCACCAAATATCTGCAATAAGCACTATTTGGCAAATCCGCTTTTTATATCAATTTTGTAAGAATCGGCATATATTTTGAGAAACAATGTGCATTGCCAAATAGTGAAATATACCATTTAAAAAAGAAAATGTCTTAGGGAATTCTATTATATATTATGATCAATAGATAATAAAAATCAAATGACATTTTCTGAAATAATCTATACGTCTTAGTAACAGGTAATAGTTTCCTCGAGAGGAATATCAGTGTTATACGATAATATACATGTGTCTTGCTGACAGTACTTAATCCAACCAACCGTGTTAGTCAATGACTCTGAATGTTAACCTCAACTACTGACAAGTATACAAGTTTGTTGCGGTATTCGATTTATCTGACCCAATTAATAATAAAATAGAGTCACGTGTTTACAGGAACTATAGTCATTCATAGCATTGTGATTAAATCTGAGTGTTAGAGATCGCGTGACTTCATTTTGATGAGCGATTAATATATTATTCACAAAGATAATTTATTTACTACAAAAGGTTTGCCACTAGACGCACCTTCTTATGTTCCCCAATATTCACTTGAGCACATGCTTCAACAGTAAGACGAATAGTATAGAAATCATAACACCACCATTAAATTTGTTTTACTTTTAATGAAATACTTTATATACACTACAAAGTAGAATGATACCAGTATTTTGTGTTTTCCGAAAAAAATTACATAAGAGAATAAATTTAGAAAAAACAGATTGCTCTGACAAAAACCAAGTTGGAAATATTTTACAATATGTGGAGTTTCATACTCTTTTATATTAGAACATACGATATTTTATAGTTAACTCAGTATATTTTTACAGTAAAGCATAAAGCACCATATCACTCATCTTTTCACCATGTATTTCCTACATTTTATATAGAAAAGTTTAAATGTTATATGTGATGTGCATACTGTATATTGTACTATAATGTTTGAAATATTTGTACAAACGGGAAATAAAAAAATTAAAACAGACGAATATTATTCGCAATCTGGTCTATACTCGCACACTGTATTGTATGGACACATTCACCAGACACTCGTAAATACATTACACGGACTACCGAACTTTGAAATAGGTGGATTAGATTGTCGTGTTATTATATACATCAGCGTATAATACACGTGTCCCTTGAATACACGTGTACCATATAAGTTTGTCATGCATTGATACATGTAATCCAGTCCGTAGTTTCAGGTCAATATTCATATACAATATCTGCTTTATATATACGCTAATAATGTCCATAGTTCGTTACCGTCGTCATATGTTTGTTCCACTCTCATTCTCTACTGGTCTAGTACGAGTGTATTTCATTTCAAGAGAACACAAACTGCATGCAATACCAATACAATGGGTGTTGTTTGGTAAGTGATATTGTGGACGAATATTGATTGACCTGAAGCTACGGAATAAATACCATGGACCAATGTATTGCAAAATAGGTGTTACTTGTTGTGTATACAATGGACATGTGTTCTATACTATGTTGTAATAACACGACAGTCTAATCCACCTTTTTCACAATTCAACGGTCCGTGTAATGAATTCACGAGTTTCTGGTCAATGTTTGTATACGATACTCCATTTTCACGACGTTATACTATACATACACGTTAGTCCCTGTGATACTTCTGTTTAACGGTTCCCTATATCTTTAGTTTCATGGTATCTTAGATGTGTAAGGATTCAGTCTTACACGCGCATGGCGATTGTTTCATTGGGCACATCGGACCGAGCATATCAATATATGTACAAACAGTTCACAAATAACAAAAGGTTGGTGACCGCGTGTTATTGAATAAATAAAGCTCTTTTTTGCGCCAATACTAGAAACAGGTTTGACGCATTTGAAAACTAACCAGTGACACCAAACACGAATTGTATATCAAATAGAAGTGAATTAAAGAGAGGCATGTCGTTGAACCCTGATAAAACATTTGCTGTACGCCATTTACGTACTTAACAATTCTGATTACTTTGAGAATATGATCACACAGCAGAGCACGCTAAGAATACATATAACTGTTTTATTTTACAATCACCCTAGCACACTGCCTATTAGTTAACATTATTTGACATCATGTTGATTAACCTTTTATAGTATGTAGAAAAACAACAGTAATTATTTAAATTTGATGAGAAGCTCGGAAAATGAAACATGTTCACAATTTGTAAGTTGAGCTAAAAATAAACGAAACGATACGTTATATGTGAGTTAAATGATATACAGACTTTTATTAACGAGAGTGCTTATTAGATGTACATCTATCTTCCATAAAAGCCCTCAACATATAGTTTTTCAACAATAATAAATGACTGTGATATGGTATCAAGGCCCTTATTAGATATGAGGTGGACCAGTCAGAGTATAATACGTCGATGTAAAGAGTTTCGTTAAGTGTTACATATTAATTTAAACTACGGAACAACACAATATCGACGTTTAGAGAGTATCACGGAACCTCCCAGACAAGGTCACAGAGAATCAAATCAATTGAACAACAATATGTACAATCTCATGTAAGTTTATAACATAAGCTGATCGTGAATCGGGTTGAAGATACAACTGCATAACACGTGTTCCCCATTGTGCTTACTTAAAGAGAAATATTGATAAGCAAAATATGCGCATTTCCACATGTGTTACTATCTAGCATGATTATATCTTTCTTCAAGGTAAGCGAGATATATCATTTAGAGACAAGTTTGTTATAAAATGTTATAGCATCTCATTAACCTGATTTATTATATTTCCTATCGTAGAAAAAAATGACCATCTTTTAGAACCGTTTAACAAACTCGGTGAATATGCACTTGAAAATAACACCCGACAGAAATGTGTGTGTGTGTAATGCCTCGTAAAAACACGTTGGAGTTGAATGCATACTCTTACTAGACCAGATGTTACGGACAAATAAAAATATATAAAAAAAATAAAGCTTCTTCTATCACCGAATTGTCTAACCACAGTGTCACCTTGAAGTCTTGTTTCAGGATGTTTAGATGGTTGGTTTAAAACAGTTGAATCATAACCTGTCAAACGCCAAAACAGTTCGATGCGAGTCAAACCCAAAAGTTGATTATATGTAAAACTGTATATATCGGTATGCTTTTACCTGCATACATGCATTATGTTCATGTTTTATCATTTGTATCAGAGCCTCTTTAAACAACGTACATTAAAAAGAATATTCGTCATAAACATTAAGTAGTTATGCCTAATTTAAAGGTATACACATTTATGACAATTTGAATCAGGACCGTTTATATTTGATTATGCAGTATGTATTTCCTCAACACTAACACTTTTCAGTGAAAAAAACACATTGAGCATTGGCCACTGAACAGTAGACGCCAGTTTAGCCAACGAATACTGTACAATGTCTGGTACAAGTGTATGGATACCTCACACCAATAACCACGACAGTCGTATGGTACATCAATGTATGTAAGGTTTTGACATACGAACCATCCTAATTGGACAAGTTATGCAATATAAACGTTTTAAACAAATACGAGCATTGAAACATTGGTTTGCGTATTTATTTCAAACAAATCACTTATAATTTTGTAATTTAATCTTGCTTTGAAAGAAACAGTAATTTTAAGTGCTTGTTACTTAATTTTAAGTGTGCTGTGCGTTGCTCTTACTGTGACCTTTTAGTCTCTCCCATCTCAAAAATGTGTCCATGTTCTGTTATATGATCTATTTTTATATTGCTTGTACCTTAACATTCTTCCTAGTTTCAACTTAAATAGTTCACCATTGTCACGTGACCATGTATTTCATTATGTATTGTATATAGAAGTTTTGTTCATTGGCCATATGACCTATTACAAATAAAGGTTTCTTCTTCTTCTATAATTTTGTATCTGGAATGAGAGAAAACATGTCCGAGAAATATTTCACGGAAGCTATTTATGCACATGTTTTAGCACTGAAAACCTAAGTAAACACTTGTGTCCGTGGAATGTAGTGCACATAAAACAAACAGCATTTCAAGGTCTTGAGCAGTATAATGCAATCATCCATTTATCATTAGATACAGTCTCCAAGTGCTGTAGACAAGCGACTTCTGATGTCTAGTAGCGGTATGCAGTCTTCCACATAAACCACATCCTAAAAACTCTTCACAAATATTTTCGTACTAAAGTATTTACAAGCAGGAACAAAGTTTATCATTATTTTTGAAAGTTTCAAAAGCATGTTTACATACAAATTCGTTAAATAAATATCATTATCTGTTAAGTACTTGTCGTAGATTTACAACTTTCAAACGCAAATGCCATTTCACATGCACGTAGAAAAGTGGGTTAAACGTTCAATCAACCTATTGTTGTCTTTCCCATGTGATATATTTTGATAATGTCTGTATGGTTCACAGGCACAATTAATAATAAAACACAGCGTATGGTCAATATTGCATCGCTCGAAAAATATACAATGACGCGTTTGAGCCCCATTGATTAGTACTGTCCATATGTTTGAGTTTATTTTTGACGATATTTGACATTTAAGTCAATCTTCCATAAGTCCCTCAATTTATTTTAGTTCGATTGTGAAATCACGATTGAATCCGTTCCTGGAAACAACCAGTACTAAGCAATAAGGGCAAAGTGTCTTGCTTAAAGAAACAACGGGGGCCTTGGATGGGACTCGAGCCCACGACCTCCACAGTACGAGTCAGACGTGCAACCCACTGTGCGACGCCGCCTGATACATCTAAATCGATTTTTTAAATTCATATTTGTTTAAAATGTTAACAAAAGGTATTGGAAATATTGCTGGCATATGTTTCATATCTTGCATATTCTCTCTACCTTCAGTCCGGTTTAAATAATGTCCTGTTCTGTATTCTGATGGGTTTGAATAGAGACTACAAATTAGCTAAAATACTCATACATGTGAGTGATTTGTCTTAGCCAACCATTAATCAAAGAATGTGTAAATGTTTACAGCAAAGCGTGTTTCAACAGTCCTGGCGATTCAACAAATAACATACTGTCTGTATATGTTGGGTATGTTTACAAGTACGTGTTGGCCTCTATATCTCTCTTTGTATGTAATGAGAAACCTTCCATCAGTGCCAGTGAATGGTCAAATGTAACCCAACCACACATACACACGCACACAACAAGCCAATTAATAGTCTGTGTAGTTCAAGCACTGGCTAGCCATGTGGTACTTACTGTTGACGTCATACGATCATTTTAATGTGTATACGTTATAATTTGTACCGCTTATGTTGGAACTATGTGTACCAATATATCAAATCAGAACAAAATAATTAACGGTGACAATCAATAGTAATACCTTTCGCGTAATGTTTGGTCATTTGAGAAATAAACCACATAACAATCGGTGTGTTAGTTGAATTCGCTTCGTCGCCAAATTGTCTAAATAACCATATTTGGAAACCATTTATTTGCAATCACGAAGTAACATGGAGCTTCCAAACTATCACATCATTCCTGTCGCAGATAATACTTTATTTACAACAAATACAACATTAGGCTATTTCAGAATAACTAAAGTTACGATTAATTTTCTTAGTAAAACTTATTCAAGGTCAGACTATCACAACGTTGCCGGTTTGTCTAACACTGAACAGGATACCTGTGAAACTAACCTGAACAGATTTTCTCTATTGAACGTATATATACAATGTGTCAAGATGTTCAATATTTAACGTATCTGTAGTCTACCGATCGCGTTCAGCTTCAACGCTCTAGACGATCTATAAACAACATAACATACGTCAAGGTCGCAAGTGATATATAAGTTTGCACTTGTTGACTCAGGATGTTTTGAAGCAGAGTTTACCTGTGTAATGATTGTTCTAGCTTCAGTACAAACAGTGATTCATTTAACGTCACATAACCAATTCTCTATTTTTACAATCATTAATGTGAGAATAAAGGTTTCATATTGTCAGTGGTAAGTGAAAAGTATAAAAGTAAAAAGGAAGGAACATTTACGATAACCATGATGATTATTGATGTCATACCTAAGTACTCAACAAAAGTTATATCCAATACTGTCTCGTGAACTCTCATCCCAGTTAACCAAGTCATGACTGGTGCCTAAACAATATGATGTCACGCTGTTTCCAAGCCGCCTGTCAATGTTCTTTCTCGACACAACTGAATGTTACACAACGTGGGATGGTGATTAAAATGTCAACGGGAAACAATACTCAGCACGACGCCTGCCTTTCTGTGCTACTTTAGTTTGCTTTGGCCTATTCGTCTTCATTTGATCTACTTTTGTGTAAACGTAAAACAGTATCAAAATGTCAACAGAGGAGACACAAACTTGTTATAATTAATGGAAACGATGCGCAATTTCTTCAGCGAGGCACATACATAATATTTGAGACACGCTTGTTAAGGCTAATTAATCCGATGAGTTTCTAATTTGTAGTTTTCCAGTTTCATGCGAAAACCCATATCTGACGATTGTTGACACTTGTGTATTCTGTCAAGAAGGAGTAGTTTATGTTCGGTATCAAATTTCCAAATTTCCAAGAAAGGATATTGATGTCCAACCACCTAAGGCATATAAAATATTAATCATTTCAAAATTGATGGACCAGTGAACTATGTGTACATCTCACCTTCGCTTCGCTTTCTATGTTAACTAAACGGTTATCTCTGTCGTGTCGTTCGGTCGCGTTCCATCACGAATAACCAACGTCAAAATGTGATATCCAACGTGACGAGTGATGTATCGATCTATATAATTATAACAGGTCGTGCCCTAGTTACTGCTTTACCCACGATTGGTGGAAAACAGGTTCTACAACTGTTTTATATATGTTGACATACTACATGTGTGTGCAGGCTAAAGAGTATCCACTGTTCTTGGTAGATATTTCTTTGTCAGCTTTTGCGGCTCGATTTAATAATTCCTGGAAAACACATATGAGTGCTATTGAACTTTCTAAGAACATTGTACATTAAATGAACACCATCCCGCTGCACGTTTTGAGAAGTGATAAGTCCATAGAGCAAAGTATGTTGTTGTTGTTGACCTATATTTGCATTGTTTACTTTAAACTGGCAAGATATTAATTCCTTAATAGTTATTCAAACGTTAACTCTAGTACAGAAGGCAAGTATGTACTGTTAGTAATGTAACAGGAATTACATCTATAATTATTTGAATTGATTTAAGCTCGTTTCGGTAATACATGTGTGTGTGGGTGATGATCTTTTCGACAACAACATTTAAATTGCGTTTATGTTTTTGAGTTTTATCGGAACATGTATATTGGTTGTGCTTCTTCAATGATCATTCAATAATACCATTAGTTTCCCAAGTAGACTGAATATCTAAAAGTGTTTACTACAATTACTGTCTGCCTAATTGGTTTATCAGATTCTACAAATATCGTACTGTCTGGAACGTCAGGGTAGGATTTTCTGACTATGTTTACCAGCACTTGTTAACCTCGATCTATCGAGAACTATTTAATCAGTTCCAGAGACTGGTCATTGGTCAAACGTATCCATCTCTGTCATTCCATTCTATCTGGGTTATATGTGTTTGGTCTTCGATTTTCCTAGCAATGGTAATTTGTTTGACGTCATAGGAGCCGATTAAACAACCTGGATATTTTGTCTTACGCAGTCAGATTAGATTTAAACTAACACAGCTTTCAAGTATGAACTCGTGTTTATTATAAGTCGAATGTTGTCCAATTACCCAACAATGTTATTCTAACTGACAAACTGTGAGTAAGGTTAACCGAGAGATTGGACACAACTTATTGATATACTTTCTCCGTAGAAACATCACGCAGTAGATATAGTATTAATCCACCTGCGTATTCGTGAACTCTCTTTGTAAGGTGTTTTATCTGAGGAAAACATGATGAAACAAATATGTATATCATGGTTGGAATATATAATGTCGGAGGTGGTTGTTTTGTGCATGTCAACGTCAACAAACATTGCATCACCCTGATTAAAATGGAGCTGTGTTGATGCAAATGACGTGGAAGAGAACATATATCAAAAACGACGTGTTGCTGCCATTAGCTATCCAGGTAATTCTGAACAGTCAAAGCGTGTGTGCGTTTACATTCAATCTGACATGGGTTAAACATTAAGTACAAACCCTTCAAATAGGGCTTAACAATACTTAACAGAATAAAATCCAAATTATGCCTGTTCAATAGTTGTAACGTATGATCATACTATCATCATTATTTTAGTTACATAAGAAAATATGCAACAGCGCCTATACATATTATATACTAACAACATATCACTAGCTAATGGATGACAATAGTTAAACAAACCAGTTACGGACAATTCAGCATTATTTCCATGTTCAACCGTAAGCACTGATTACTGTGTGTATAAGAAAGCTGAGCCTCACCAGTTATCAGACCAGATGTCTTCCTTTTAGATAGTGTTGGTAGAGCCAGTAATCGTTTTACATCCATCTATGTTTAAACAAACCAGCCGTCAAGGTTATGCACTACTCGAACTACTTGATCCCGTCCCACTTACCACACAGCAGAACTCTGATATCAATATTTATGTCTGGTAAAATATATGAGAACGTGCCAGGGAAAGACTTACCAATAACAGCAGCCAAAATCAACGTAAATACAATATATATGTATACCTGCAAGTCATCGAAAGAACTGTGTTGTGTAGATGTTTCGTTTTATGAGTGTTTTCAGTCGAGTTCCATATTTGGTAACTCTTACTAAGCTATAATTGCTACATCAATGTAAAACGCAGAGTAGGCAATACAAAATGAATGAAATTAGGTCATCCTGTTTGCAAACTGGCCAAGAAAACCCAGAAGTTAAGCATTCTCTTTTCTTGGTTAACTAAAATGTCTTCGGAAATACTTACTCTCTTTGGAAATTAAACTATTATGTTGAGCCTGTGACAAGATGAAACGTTAAACAAGCATGAAAATAAATGTTGTTTATATAGTTCTTTTCTTTTCATTCCTCAAACAGCCGACTTAAAACACATAACAAGAAATAGATAACCTAAGGACAAATATATCACAGAACTAATCAACCTGGCACGTTGTGTATGAGGTACACCTCAAAGCAACGCAAATAGGTTTCAAAATATACACACAAAACACTTTATTTATACCAAGACCCGCTTGTGATGATGTTTTGTTTAGAAAGACGCCTGTAAATCAGCACCCTGATCACTCGTAGATGAGAAGAGTAGCACCAAACATTTACCAATGCGTTGCAATATCAATCAAGCAGTTCACAAGAATAAACAACCGTGTCGTTTTTCGAGCAAATTTTTAGGATGTTAACACAAATCTAGACGTTGAAACCAAGAAACTCAGGTCAAACGTTAATTTATGTTATAGAATGAAAATCTTACATGAGACATTCACAAACGCAATATATGTAGTTGTTTGGTGTAAACCTGTTTTGTTTGTGTTCCTTCAAATGTCTTAGTTTGTAATACTGTCTGCGTTTAGTACGACTATAGTAAATATAGCTGTGATTCTCACTACATCTATTAAATTCTTCAAAGTTCAAAACATTCTACAGGAAACGTAAATGTATGGACATCAACAGAACGGTAACCTTTTCCGTAAACTTTCTAAATGCAGGCATGTGCACGTTTTAGTTGTCTAAAATCAACTCAGTGTTACCCAAAAACAAATCCACCGACCAGATGTTTTATGTTTTTATTTGTATATAGTATGTGGCAGGATGTTCTTAGCTTACGCATTCGCTTTGACTCTATCAATCACTATCTGACTCAACGCTCCAGCCAATCCAACAAGCAACACAACAACGTACTGTCAATGACGCAATTGTATTTCATCTTGTTCTCATTGACTCAGGTGGTTGTTTTATGAAACATAACTACTCATTCTTCAATGAACTATATGTATTACCCAGTCCGGTGAATATCAACCATTATGATTACCGTCGTGTTATTGTGTTTTCATTAGTGACGTGTGAGGAAAAGTAAACGTCCACAAGACACGGTGGATATGCGAATGACGCGAATGCAACACATTTGTACAATAACATGTTAGTGAAATCTGCTTCAAACTATATACGGTAAAGCTACGTTTAATTGTATTGCATGTTTCAATAGTGTGATGTCATTTTTATAACAAACAGGCTACCGACCCACGCGCTTGGTTAAAAACAGTTTCGTGTCTTTAACATTGGTCTTGTTTATATGTATAAGACAATACATCGACCTTCATTTAAACAATCATACCTTAGATAACTATATAACTTTCATTGGTCATCACTTTTCAAATGTATAACCTATCTATACAGATATTACGGTACCTGAGGCTTATCAGTTCTCACATCAAATATATACTACTGGTGAGAGTTTTATCGGTTATGTTTAATTTAATTTAGACAGTTGACAGACACAATCTGAAATAACATCATCTCATGCACTGGTTTAGGTTATGAGTAATTCCTTTCTTGACAAACTCTCGTTTTTCTAGCGCTATCTTTACTGCGACAATATACAAGGTCATAAGGGAGATCTGATTGTATCGATAAACAAATGAGCTGTGTTCAAGACAAGAAAAAACAACATCTGAATGTTACAGCCGAAGTGCATTCTTTATAGCGTCTTAAAAAACCAATGTGATAATCTCTCAATGACAGTTTGAGATCCTTACACCTATACCACGTTTCTTTCATTCCATTACAATCTGCCTGTTTGATGTTTTCCGAATATAGCGTATATTCGTGTATTTTGGTTTCAATTGAATTACTTTACATTCAATGAGTTAGTGTGTCACATGTATATACATAAGCTACGGTTTTGTATATTTGTTATTGGTTCTTTTTTATTAGACATGTTTATGCAAAACTGTATTCTAGTTGGAAAAACAAAAGTAAAGTAATACCATAACTTTCTTATAGCTTAATAATGGTACTGCTTTAAAATGTTAGAACTAAATGAAAAACTATTAACAAGGAATTACATTCGTCAAGACCAAGTTGAATCAGTAAAATCGAACTCGTTATTTACCCTTCAATTATCAAATATTCAAATACTTTTACTGTCATTTCACATACCGTCTGAATCAGGTTCACGTTAGTGTTCATTATATGACATTGGTCAGGGGAGCCGAAATGCATTTCTACAAGTTCACCACCCACTGACATTCTTCAATCGAGCTTCTATATTTGGAAACAACGTCCAGACAATATTCATATTCACAAAGAAATGTATTTTTTTGACATCGCCTTTCCCTTCCCTTCGACAAAATATGGCCTCCAGGGACGTTTAGATTTCGTGTGAACAAAAGTGTGTCTTGTTGTAAGTGTGAGTAAGCACTACCTAGAAGTGACCTTTGAGTTTAAGTGAAATTTCTAAAATATGGGTATGTACCGTTTCCAAAGCCATAGTATAATAATACAGTCGGTACTTTACCCCTACAAACAGACCACAACTGGCGTACTTCAATCAACTACTTTCCGAGTACCCCTACAAACAGACCACAACTGACGTACCTCAATCAACTCATTTCCGAGTACCCCTACAAACAAACCACAACTGGCGTACTTCAATCAAC
>ENA-OREC01000296-OREC01000296.1-marine-metagenome-genome-assembly--contig:-NODE-296-length-17398-cov-11.059581_pt1 | contig 17398 bp, 5 predicted proteins | sample MGYA00248626_ERZ508543 | MGnify/ENA primary metagenome ERZ508543 (study PRJEB26211, sample SAMN05518279) | marine metagenome | isolation source: Puget Sound, Washington, USA | host: Bankia setacea...
GCCCTGCTGTGTCCCACAATTGTAAACGTATCTGGAAAAATATATTCAAGCATTGATTTTGATTCTACTATAGCAACAAAAAAGATACATAACTTGGACTTTTTTTAATGTTATAAGAGTGTCAATGGTTTTTAGAATTATCACATGTGTGTTACTTTGCTTGTGATGTTTACTGTTGACAATAACTAAATTACAAAACTTGGATTGAACAATCAGAAAAGTATCTCTTTAATATATAGTATGATCATATTTAGCACCACACTACTTTTTGTGGATTTAATTAGGAGGTTGACCCAAGAATTTATGTAAAAGCTTCACATTCCAAACTACTACATATAGTATACAAATTTCTTTGCCCATAAGAGTACCTTTTTAAGGTAAACAAATAAATTTCATGCAGAACATAGATTACTTTAACAGCATTTTACTAGACTGTCACAAAACTTATCATGCTTAAGTGGTTAATTTAGTTCTTTAAAAAAATGGTTAGGCTAACACATCAAAACTGCCGTATCATTTGCTTAAAGTTATACACAGCATGTTAGAATGTAAACTGGTCAATTTGAGGTTCGATTTATATGGTTTTGACAACAAAGCCACCACTAAACCTATGTATTGTGTACTGGAGGTTTTACCAATGGACTGAGCAGTAAATGATTCCTAGATTTGCGGGAATGACTAAACAACACCCAAACGTATCAAGTGAATCAACTGTTTGTTTTATCAAATATTATACACTCACCGTTCTATCTTCTAAGTACATGGTTTTTGACAAGAAATCAATACCAATTGTGGCCTGAAAAAAAAAAAAAAAAAATGGTATTCAGCCGTACATTTCATTCACTACCTGTCGTGGTATAAACAATAAGCAGACATTACTGGTAAAATAGTAGTGGATTAAGAAGCAGACTCAATGCGCATATAGTTTATAGGACTTAAAAGTTAAAACAGTGAACAGTAATGCCTCTGCAGCTTTTACCCAGAACAAATCAAGGCATAAGGGCAATCATTTGTTTTAAATAACTTCATAATTAAAAAAACTAAACAACAAGAACAAGTATTTAAACTAATCTTGTCTAATTTTGGAATAGAGTTAAGTGATGTAAATATTTGTTTTACCACAAGCAGTTACAAAAGTTGTCTAAATTGCACATAATGGCATTTCTTTTAGCTGTCTTTCAGATGTCACTTCTCTATCAACTCACTAACATTAAACCTTGTTTTGGGGGAAAGGTTTGATGATATTTACCTGATATGTGTTGTCAAAGCTGTCATACATGAATCTTGTGATAAGTGATGTCTTTCCCACTGTAAAAAACAAAAACAAAAACAAATAATATGTATATATGAAAAATACAGAGAGTACAGCACTGTGTTACACATTAATCAGCGTTGTGACAACTTATATATAATAAAAGAAAATGTTATAGACTACTATTACATGACTTGTATTGGTTAGTTGAATTTGAAGACATTCCAATAACAGCCATTGATTTAAATTGTTCTTTAGCAGGAGAATGTCAGAGTTTCAGACAAAGCTTACCACTTACTGGGAAACATTAATGGAATATATAGGAAAAATATCTTTTACAACTGACATGTGTCATACTGATAGAACCATAGAAGTAACACAATAAAAAAAGAATTAAATGATATTGAGCATTTTGTAGGTTCTTTCCCTAGGATTTTGTTTCACTTTCTTAAAACTAACTAGTCGTACCCAAATAAACTGTAACATTTAACAAGTGTTGAATTTGTGTTAGTAGTGTTGGCACATGGAAATATCCACCACAAAAATCTCACTCTATTTTAGTCAATCACTTTGGCTCCTGAAGAAATTGACATGTATGTCCATAGGGATAACGAGTTTCAGGGCAAAACAAACTTGATTAAGTAATTGTCATTAGTTAATCTCTAAACATTTGGTATTCATTTAATATTAAACAATAAATGACGATTAAGGAATAAGCAAAATAAACTGCCTAAGCTATGTCTCCAATACACATAATTTACAGTGTCCCATCAAATAATCGTCCTTTTCACCTGTTACTCTTTATTCTTAAATGATATCATCTACCAGAAATTGCCCTCAAATTATGTAGTCGGGTCAAAAATCATAACATACAAGAGTATGTTAAGTATCAAAAATGAATAGGTTAGATTGAAAAAACACTGATTTAAATTCAAATGGCAAACATTAACTATAAATTTACACTTTTGCAAATAAAACAAAATGTGAAAAAATAACGTTTGAGTGACATGTCCTGTCTTTCGAGTTTTATCTTCGAGCTTTCATTCTATTTTTTTACCCTTTCTTAGGAAGATATGAAATTTGTCTATTTACCACTCTGTTCTCCGAGAAAGACTAGTTTGAATTTCCTTAACGGATTGCCAAACTCTCCACTAGATCCCATTATCAACGCTTATTTCTATCGGTTTCAATATTATTAATGCGACTTGTCAAATTCACCGGAAACTTAGCCACGTTCATACAAACACGCATGCGTCATGCATGAATCAGCCAACATCCCACACCAAAGATGATTAAACAAGCAAAGAGACGTTCAAACTAAGTACTGTAAAGGACACGAACAGATTTACAAAGACATGCCTGTCTGGACAGTATTATTTACAACAAAACCAAGATGAACAAAGACATATTTTTTTAAGATTATAATTGCAAATGTACTATTTTTGTTAATAAACAAATAAAATACTTCTAGTTATAAAACCTCCTTTTTTCGGACGTATTTATTCCATTTAGAATAGATCTAAATCGAATTTTAATAAAGAAGTTCGTAGTAGGTATATATAGTGTGAAACATACTTCTTACCATAAACAATACTTTTCACGGCATATTTAGTTAGCTTGATTATTCTCATGTACAGAATATAGAACTATTCGACACGTACAATGTATATGACAAATGTGTATGGCAAAGTCGCTTCATATGAATTTAAATGAATATTTACCCATGAAGCGATGCACAAAATGATCGTTTTGGTCTAAACGTGTATATGAAGTTATATACTTAGACCAACATCGGAGCAGTATTGTATATATTTATTAAAATGATGACCAACATCACGGTATATCTATCTTCTATCTTTAGTACATGTGTAAAGGCATTGGTAACACAATCGTGAGGACATTATATAATTGTATACCATCACAGTACATGGTTATGTTATCTATGAGGAAGGGATGTCACCCCATCCCCCTCGGCATCCGGAATACCACTTAATTTTGAACTGGAATCCAGAATACTAATTGATAAAAAGGTCACTTCTGTGTTGCAATATTTCGTTCCTTAGAACTTTCCATGGATATATTCCGGTGGATGTGGGAGACAATTGATTTTATTTGTAAAAAAACATGATTGAATGGCAGTGTTTGGTTATAATTGCGAATAAATAACACAGCGGAAACCTAAAAAAAGAAGAAATTTAAACATATTCAAAAATGCAAACGTTCATTTTGTCTGACATATGATCTACTATAATTAAATACTTCTCAGATGACAATATGTCGGCTCGTTACCTAAAGCCCTGACCTATAAACCAACGTTGGCAATGCTGAGACAGTTTTGAAACTAAGGACAATAAAAGGTGCATTCTTGCGCATTTTGAACAATGTTTTGTAAGTTGAAAATGATGAGGAAATGTTGAAAGCAAGATGGTGCATTCTGACGCTATAAGATTTTTTGTTCTTTCTGAAGTTGGAACAGCTGAGAACATTTTGAAATCAAGGACGATATATGGTGCATTCTGACGCTATTTCAAATGATGTTATTGAAGTTGGAACTGCTGAGAAAATTTTAAAAGCAAAGGACGCAAGTGAATTCTGGCGCTGTTTAAAACGATTTGTATGGAGTTGGAACTGCTGGTGAGAACAATTTGAAAGCATGGAAGCTATATGATGCGTTCTGGCGCTATTTGAACGATGGTTTGGAAGTTGGAATTGCTGAGAAAATTTTGAACATTTTAAAGTTTAAATAGAACACTTAGTATAACAGACATGGAGATAGTCCAGAGAGTTTAATCATAACCCTCTTCATTTACTCGCTGTCCTGGCAGCGATGGTTGGGCCTTAAACCCCGGCCATAACCGATCCCGTATGAGCACGCTTATATTCTGATATTATCATAATATTAGTTTCTGTTGAATAAAGTATCAGTTAAAAGATACGTTGTTTGCATCCGGATTACCAAAAAGAAGGGGGGGGGGGTGCACCCTCATCTGTAGTTATTTTTTTTATTGTTATTCTTTATTATAATGTTGAACTTCTGTTTCCTTGTATTCTAATGTTCATCGAAATGAAAAGAAAACTAAGGTAAGTTGCTTTCAAAGTTCATCATGTTTGTTGATGTTATTTAGGGCATCGACTGAGCATTACGACGAAAGGTTTTAATGTTATTGCAATAACAACAATTTAAAGTTGATGATGAACGAGTGAGTTTGCCACTTGTCTTAAGTCATCGCTCACCATTAAAAAATATCCCAATATGATAAAGAAACATTCATACATGGGACATACATGCAGCTGAAACTGAATAAAGGTTTACTTTAATGTGTACAGTTGAGTGAAGGAAACGTTTATAAGGATATATAAAGAAACCGAGGTAACCAAGGTATTTGACAAGCCTTAAAAAGTATAACTCCTTTTCGTACAAATGTCCAACCCCTTTCGCAATATTTACTTTTGCGTAGTTCAATTTACTTGGACCAAATTGACTATGTTAGGACTCGAGTTCGTTCGTACCAGAATCTAATAGTGTTAAAAAAGCCGAGCCATTTCAAACATAGACTGACATAGAGAAGAAAGCAATCGTTTAAACGTGAAGCATGCTAATCAAAGTTTATTGAACTGAAACGTAATCAATGATTTACGGCCGTTTACTGATGTAACGGATACAAACACTCTTTCAGAACTCAACGTATCGAAAATGATGCAGTTAAGAATAAGATGTCTTTAAAGCTGAAAGCCATAATGATGTATCTCGTTAAAATACTGTAGATTCAGTGTATAGGTAAACTACGTTTTACTCTTTCTAATGATCTTCTGTGAAGTATATAGCACCCTATGTTTTGTGATTAACAATTATTGTTTATAAAATGATTTACATGAAATGAATTACTTCGATCGGCGACCTGCCTAATCTATCTTTCAATAATGTCAACCCCCTGCTGGGGACTTCTATATATACTAATATTAAAAATAAGACTAATATATATACTACAATGATTCGTTTACCACTAGGGAAATGTCTGGTGAAGTACGGTGTTTAATATGCTATTTTATCTAATAATTCAATGGTTGTTTATCCACTATTTGTACTGCACCGCTATTCTACTTATACAAAAAGAGAGATTTCCCTACACATTTTAACGTCTTTTTTTCAATATATATAACATATATGCTTTGATATTAATGCAATGTACTTTTTGTTTGCTGAAGATAGATTGTTTTTTCAGTCAAAAGAGCACCAGAAGCATGTGATTGCAGGATACTAGAGTGGAGTTACATTGCTGACAAGTTAAACGCATATCTGAAGTTATTTGCACAACAAAGATGGCGTTCAACGGGCAGAATTGGTCGAACCAACCATTTTACATGCAACAATCTCAAGGCAACTTTAACGTGAATCAGCCAGGTATATATACACCATCAATTATTGGCAGTGGACCGGGGCCTGGTGGTGATGCACTCAACAATGTCATTCCACAGATGTCAATTCTTCCATCAAACAATGCACACATTCCTATGCGGGGACCTATTGCTCCAAATCTGCATATGCAAGCACAGATAGCAAGTACGTTTAACATCTCAGGGCCTCCATCACACAATATGCAACAAATGGGACCAGGAAGCTTACAATTACCAGCGCAATCATTAAATAACTTCCAACACTCAGGGTCAGCTGTAAACAACTTCCAGTTACCATTGTTCTCATCACCGGACAGTAGCTATCAAGTACCAGCCTTCCAACCACCAAGCCTAACTAACACTTTACAACAATCAAATACAGAATCTAGTTACAGAAACTTCCAAGGGCAGCTACCGGGACCTTTCCAGCTAGGATCTTTACCCAGCCATATGCAGATACCTTTGCCAGCTTCTAGTCAACCTCAGATGCCAGTCTCATCTCAAACCGTGTTTAGCAATACTTTGAACTTTAATACACCCGTGAGAATTCCAGTAGTAGCTGTTGCACCATTTCAAACTCAAACCTCAACAAATCCTGTAGTCTACCAGCCACCCATACAAAGTTTTCATAGTGAGAAAAAATCACATCCACCATTACCCTATAAGTTTCAAGAACCGGAGAATTTGTCTACTAGACCATCAATGAAACTGGTTAAACCTGCAGTCACCACAGCTGCAATTTATCCATTAATATCCGTTAAAAAAGAACTTCACAGTGAGCCTGACCAATCATCTACCTCCAAGCAAGCTTCCTTGCCATCTGCACCTTCCCAGAAACCACTAGTAACATTAACCAACAAACCTCCAATGACAACGGTTTCCATTAACCCACTGATCTCGATTAAAAAAGAGCGAATGAGTGAGTTTGATACCCAGACTGTTACGAGCACCAGACCTCAGACAGCTAGCTATGCAGTAAGTGCCAAACCCCCAACAACAAGCCAATTCACTCAACCAGTGCAGAGACCATCCATTCCTGCAAATCAACCACCAATTCTAACTACGACATCCTCGGTGACAATCAGACCTATACTTAATATCAAGCAAGAATATATTGAGAGCCAGCAACAAGCAACAATGATGACAACAGTTCCCAAGCCAAGCGTTGTATCTTCTGCACCAAGAGTAACAACAGTGTCATCAGCTCCTCAATCAAGTTGGCTTGCATCGGCATCAAGTGTGCCATCACTACGACCCTTTCCTCAGGCATCTCTCTCAACAAAGCCAAGTTTGACATCGGCTTCATCCAGTGCTATGTCCAACATACCAATAAATCAAATGATAAATATTAAGAAAGTGGCTATGGGTGTTTCAGTTCCCAGTGCTTTAAACCTTTCAACATCAGTGACAGGCACAAGCATTGCTCCACAGCCAATATTTGCTCAAGGTCCAGTAAAGTCAACATCCTCCTCCTCTTCAGATATTGTTATTAACCCACTACTGAAAGTCAAGCAAGAATATCTGACTGAAAAGGGTAAAGCTATGATTCCAGTCACTTGTAAAGTGTATAGCACTAGAGCTGTTAACACATTGTCGCAATCAACAACGTTAGCAAGTATGCAGGGACCTCAGAGCCAAACATCCGCTACAGTGTCAGGTTTGCCTATAATACTTCAACAACTGCAGCAGGCTGGTGAAAGGTTTCTGCAGCCTAGTACAGTCCCTGGGTCAAACTTTGGAATGCTGTCTCCTAATCCATCTCTACCTGGAGCACCATTTCCGTTTGGTTCTTTTACTGAGCCTCCCAGAAGCACTGTAGCACCACCACATAGGTTAATAAGGCCACCAGGGATGCATCCAAACTTACCCAACATTCCTGCGCTCCAGCCAAGGTATTACCCACGGCCTGCTGAACACCATCCCCGGAAACCTCGTTCATCAGCTACGAGAGTCCGGGCCCCTAGACTTGAACAACCATCCCAAATGAATACGAGGAACACACCACTATTTCAGTTGTTAGAAATAGTTGACAAAGGTTTAGAAGTGCTGTTCAAATACATGTGTACCTTATTACCAAACAGTACAGAATTTATGAGAGTAGAGCGGTTTTGTACAATGTCCCAGAAGTACAAGGTAAAAGGCATTCATACAGGGATCAGCGAAGAGTTTTATAAGAGTCTTTTCTGTCCATACATCACAAACTTTGAAGTTCATCAGTTTAAAGACAAGGTCGTTGAAACTCTAAGGATTAAGGGTTTCTCAGATAATGAAATTCTTTGGGGTCACTCTAAGAAAGGAGGACCAGCCGTAGAGAACAACTTGGGATGGCAAACAGAAAAATTGACTGGACTTGACCCAAAGCTTCTACAGCAGTTTTGTGGACCAGACTCAAACAAGAAAACAGCAGCTAAAGATGTGTCGGAAGTAGAACTAATCAAGAGAGCATTCAATATAAAGCAAATGGAAGAACGTAATCCAAGGAAGGATGCTATGCCCCAGAATGCACCACAGAACAGGAAGAGCATTCCAAGTTCCTCTTTAGCTTTAAACCATCCTGTATCTGGTCATTCAAAAGAACAGAACTTTCCATGGTCACACAATATGGCTGCTAGTTCTAAAGAACAAAGCTTCCCTTGGATGGTAAATAAAACTGCTCCCATAAAAGAACCAAACTATCCAAATGCATACGTTCCAGTGAAAAGGGGACGAACAGCTCTTTCATCACGACCAATACGCATGTCAAATGCCACTATTGATTTAACAGACGACAGTAGTTCTCAAATGACGGATCCAAGCGTTTTAAAGTGTTATCTCTGCTGCTATGTTGACAGTGATGTTGAAAAGTTGTGGAACCACGTCATCTTAGTGCATGCTGGGATTGAAAAAGCAAAGAGTGTCAAATCCAAATACTTCTGCACCCATTGCTCAGCTGTGTTTAATTCTTACAAAGAAGTTGAGACCCATGAAAAGATAATGCATTTGTCAGAAAATCCATGTTACTTCTGTGGCCTGGCTATTCACAGCTCAAGGGATACTGAAGATTCTCTCTACTGGCAACACATCATTTTGAAGCACAGCATTTTACACGTCTGCTCAGTGTGTAAGGGCAACTTTGTGACCAGTGCATTTAAGGAACATTGTGAATTGACTGGTCATGAGAAATACCCATCAGACAGGGGAAACCAGTTTTATCAGTGCCCATATTGTAATCTAAAATATGTTCAACAGAAAGCTCTAAGGCAACATGTTATTAACTGTTATTCAGAGTTGTTTCCTGTAGGGAAGGCGTGTAAACCATGTGGCAGGAAGTTTCTGGACGAGACTGCCTTGGGTTTTCATAACAGCTGTGATTCTGGTAATCCTGCAAAGGCCCCTAACTGCAGTCCAACTAGCCTAGCACTCTTGGCTCAGTATATCATTGGTTGTCGTCTCAATCTAAAACGGCCAGTCAGCGAATCAACGGCCAAATCAGCTACCAGTGCAAATACAAAATCAATTATGTCTACAGATCCTCTGGCAGAGTTGGCTGAAGAGTTACAAGATGAAGTGGAGAAAAGGAAAGCCAAAGCTGCAAAGCATAAAAGAAAGGTAGTGGTCAATGATAACGAATACAGCTATGCATTTGATGAATATACAACTTTCTGTGAGATTGATGATCGGTTAGACGTAGTGAAGTATCCAAAAATAATGGACACAATTGTGATTATAGCAATACAGGAGTACCTACGTTTGAAACTGAGATTACCTGTTGATGAAATGACTTTAAAAACATTGGCACTGTATGTCAGTAGAACTCCTATGATGAACGACTTTCTGAAGGGACGCAGCATGCTATCCTTTAAAATGACAGATAAAGTGAACCAGCTTGTGAATCAAGTGAGACTTCATGCTAAGATGATAGGACTGCCATTGAAGTTTGGAGATGAGCTTGTTGAACCAGAAATTCCGGAATCAGTTGAACCTCTTTTACTCAAGTCAACAGTATTACCAACAACAGCGACAACGGCATCTACGCAAAGTTTAGGTGTATCATCAAATACTTTTGCTGTACCTTCCTTGGGAGCCAGTAATCTAGTGATACAACCACCTAATACAGGTCAGCCGTCAATGAATGTTGCATCAGTACTTACCACTAGTCAGCCCTTACCAAATGTTCCTATCTTTGCCTCACCTGCCCTTCCATTCCAGACCATTGGGACACAGGCTGCAAGCACAGTTAACACTATAATACCAACTGTTGTGCCTCAAGTAATCACAGACACAAATGTAGATTCTTGTCAGGACCTAAATGTTCATTCACTGTCTCTATCGCATCTATCCTCATTTGTACATGCTTTCAACACCACAATGCCTACTGATACAGATGCAGATACTAGTAGCAAGGCTGAAAGTAAGGACAAGGAAAGAAAGCAAAGAAAACTACTGCCTAAACCAGATGAGTTAACAGAAGGCAATATTAAGGATTGCAGTGCAAGTCAAGTCAAAGCTAAAAGGGGAAGACCAAAGAAAAAGAAGGAATTGGAAGATGTTAAAGACACACCTGGAAAAAAAGAAAAGTCTTTTGAACCCCAGCCTTCAACAAGTTCAGGAAGGTCACACTTAAAGAGAAGCAACAGACAGGAATTTTGGCAAGATGTATTGAATGCCTATCTGTATGATTCTAATGACTCATCTAATGACACCGTTGGTGAGTACAGTGACTCTGGCGATGAGTGGAAACCAAAGTCCAATATAGTAAACAGCCAAGATAGTAAAGAAGATGAGAAACCAGAAAGGCATGCACATAAAGTAGAGACTGAAACACCAAACGACAAAGAAGAAAAACAAGAAAAGAAAATGAAGAATGTCAAAGGAATTAAAATACCAAAGAAACTGGAAACTAAGTCGAAGTTTGAAACAACCAAAGAAGATGGGACTGAGGAAGTTTATAGTGGGCAGAATGAAAGCACAGAAGAAGCAACAGATGTTTATGACAGTGAGGTGGATTCACCTATTGGCAGGTCGTCTGCACCAACAGAAAATGGAAAGAATGAAAGCACACCTAATGTAAAACATGGTGAGGAGAATGAATCCAATGATGTCAAAGGTAGCGTCACAGCAAGTGGGAAGAAAAGACGGCGTAGAAGAAAAAGAAGGTTTAGTGAAGTAGGGTCGAGTGATGGCAGTGAAAGTGATTTACCTCATGGGAAGAAAACTACTCCAAACAAAAGTTCCAAACGGGAAGCATTTCCAGCTTTAAAGACCCCATCAACCCCTAGCAGATGGTGTCTGAAATTAAAACGGAAATTAGTGAACGATACTTTGTCTGTGAGGAGTGAGCGAGTTAGCAATAGAATTCTGCAAAGTTACATCTACTTGCATTACTATACAGATAAACGGATTAGATGCTGCAATGTGAAGTTAGAGAGACTAGATAAAACACTTGTTAGTCACCTATTGGCTAGATATTTTGAATCAGAGAAAAGTGATGAAGATGTGTTGAATGACAATAATAGGGCAGCGAGCGTGAAACAGGAATTGTTCAAATATGAAAAAGGCAAAGAAACACCCGGTGTGGAAAGGCTACCCAGTATGGATGTTGTAGCAGAAACTGATGATTATGACAAAAGTAAAAAAAGGGTGAAACTGTTACCTTATATGGTAGCAGACGCTAAAAATAGAGAAAATAATCTGGAGAGTTGGTTTATGTCTGATGACAAACCTATGCTATCTGATCAACAATGTACCTCAGAAATTGAAAACCAACCAAGTACTGCTGAACCGAAAGCACAACCTGTTCATACTACTGCCACAGACACTAAAGACAAAGCTCCGGTGCAAACCCATTTGTTAGTTCCAGTATCAGAACCACCTAGCTTTATTAGTGAACATCAGCAAATTATAGACACTGATCAAGGGAAGTTTATGGTGGTTCCAATAGTGAATAAAAGTTCAGTCCTGCAGCCAACAGCTTTAGACACACAAGTACACCATCTGAACAGTGTAGCACCTTACACTGGATTGACAATAGCAAAGCAAGAGAGTACAACTTCACCAAGCCCAGTTGCCATGGAAACAAGGGAGACTTCACAATCTGCTCCCACCCATCTTCTTGTACCAGTGTCAGATATCCTAGATGGTGTAGAAAAGGACCAGGAAGTTGTAAATCTGCCAACAGGACAATATGCTGTCGTGCCTATATCCAAGGAAAAATCTATACATCAATCAACAATGCTTGGAAGTGTTGTACCAAATATACATCTTCCAGTTCATCAATGCTCAAGTGGTGCAGTTTTGCATAATCCTGTTACACCAACCTACACACACGCTGCCTTAGAGCTGTCTGGAGGTGCAAACCAGAGTGTTGCTATTGGTATTCCAGGAAGCACTAATGTCACAACAACTTTATTGCCCCAAGTGAATCCAACTCTTCTTGAACATGGTCAACCAGGTGTAGTAGTGATGCAACAAGGACTTCTTCAGTCAGTGGTTCCAGGAATGGCTTTAGACGGTACAGCTCTTCCACCATTGTTGCCTCAGTCAGTAGACCTAGGCCAAAAAACGAACTCAGTTACTCAACCAATGAAACTAGAATTTATACCTCCAGTTCCAGACCTGTCTCTGCACATGAACCCTGCCACAACTATTGCCCCTGAATCCAACTTTGCACCAATACAGCATTCACCAGTTGTCCATCAGCAAGTAATATTACAACAACCATCGAAGCTTCTGCAAAAGTCTCCCCTGCCTACCACTGTGCAGCAAATATCACCTGTGCTTCTTCAACCAATGACACACATACAGCCGCAAACCATGGTGATACAGCAGACGGCAAACCTCCCTCCTCCTCCACCACTGCTGAAGAGTCCCATAACACAAGCAGACGACACTCAGTTACAGGTTCTTCAGCAGTCCGTAGCCTCTAGAGAAAGCAGCCCGTTGCTAAAGCAGCCCAAACTGCGAGCCCGGGGTTCTCTGAGTCCATCTAGGCATGCAAAGAGTCCAGATACGAGGGCCAAGTCTGAGAAAGCCAGTACTGAAGCTACGATGAGAAGATACAAAGTTATTCAACCGAAACAAAAACCAGAGTAGCCATACTGCAGTTCATTTGATATATTTTGGTAAGTTTTAATTGTAATTCCCTGTTTTAGAAATTTTAGATTTGTAAGAGTTAGCTCCCTTGTTGGTAGGTCAATACTAAAAAGTTTAAAATTGTGTTTTCCTTTAAAGTCTAGGACAATAAAATACGTCCATGTTAACATAAAATTAGACTATAAAAGCTAGATACATGTACTTAATGTTTTAAAATGTCTAATATCTTCTGGGATATGCCTTAGGTTAAGTTAAGCCCAAGGAGTGGTAAATAGAGCTTGAAGTGTGTTTTGTAAAGAATGCTGTTTTGAGACAATATTACAACGTCACTAGTGTGTGTGATAGAATCTAATGAATGTTTTAAGAACACTATTTAAACACAATAAGCGTCTACCTCTTCAAATTAAATTTTAGTGTAGTCTGTTACATTTTCTGACTCCATCTTATATAGTACTGGTATCTATTCTTTTTTTCAGAAGTTGCCTTTTGTCCATGGTTGAGAAATGATGGATGTTAGTGTAGGGCAGACGGTCTGGGTGCCATAACTTGTAAGATACTAAATGTAGGACAGAATGTCGGGGTGCCATAACTTGTAAGACATTAAGTGTAGGACAGACTGTTGGGTTGCCATAATTTGTAGGACAGACTGTCGACTGCCCTAACTTGTAGGATAGACTGTCAAGAGCTCATAACTTCCGAACAGAGACAGTCACTGGGATAATAGTAAAAGAGTGATTTCTAGTCAAAAGATGGACTTCGAAAAACATAATATGTTAACAATGTAGTGTGATTTCTTGCCAAAAGATGGACTGCGAAAAACATAATATGTTAACAATGTAGTGTGATTTCTTGCCAAAAGATGGACTGCGAAAAACAAAATATGTTAACAATGTAGTGTGATTTCTTGCCAAAAGGTGGACTATAATAAACAGAATAGAGTTATTCTTTTGGATAATTATGCTATTCAGATAGACAAAGTGCGAACAGAACAACTTAAGTGGTGAGCACTAAGCGGGTTTTATCTGCTTCTTTAAGTTACAGCATGTATAATCGTCTTTTATTCACCCCTAAGCTAGAAGCATGAACATTGGTGATTGGATGTATTTGTGTTGGATGTTTAGCATAGACATCCATGTAGTTGTGCAGATCTTTTGAGATAAGAGTGAAGATCTTGACATATAATGTGAACTGTTCATACATGTACGTAATACAATATCCATTTAAATTATACCATCATTTATTCAGAACAATTCACTGATTCAGTTTACTGGCACAGAAATAATGACACTAGTGGTTAACCAGCACAGAAATAATGAAACTAGTGGTTAACCGACACAAAATTGATGACACTATTGGTTAACTGACACTAGTGGTTAACTGGCACAGAAATAATGACACTGTTGGTTAACCGGCACAGAAATAATGTCACTAGTGGTTAACCGGCATAGAATTAATGTCACTAGTGGTTAACCGTCACAGAAATAATGGCACTATTGGTGAACTGGCACAGAAATAATGAATATTGGTTAACTGGCACAGAAATAATGACACTAGTGGTTAACTGACACAAAAATAATGACACTAGTGGTTAACTGACACAAAAATAATGACAATATTGGTTAACCAGCACATAAATAATGGCACTAGTGGTTAACTGGCACAGAAATAATGGCACTAGTGGTTAACTGGCACAGAAATAATGATGCTAGTGGTTAACCGGCACAGAAATAATGACACTAGTGGTTAACTGGCACAGAAATAATGACACTATTGGTTAACCAGCACAGAAATAATGACACTAGTGGTTAACTGACACAAAAATAATGACACTAGTGGTTAACCGGCACAAAAAAGTCTAAGCAGAAACTGATAATTTATTTTTTGCAAACACGTGTATCAGGGTATATACACTTATGTCACTTCAGATTTCAGGAGAGATAGATATTTTACTCAGCCATATAATGTCTCTATAGTAAGAATACTGATACTTTTATGATATTTCTGATCCATAACAGGACTGTATAATTATAATTGTTTGTGTAATGTACTCAAAACCAGATATATACCAGTCAGTTATAGAAAGTATAATGTATGTTATGTTTAAGACTAATCATGTACAACTAATATAGTATTATACCTACATTGTATAGAGTTATACACTTTTGGATACATTGGTCCGAATATTGTTTCCTGTCAGATATCACATGTAAAAAGTGTGAATAAAATATATCAAGAGCTGTTTAAAATTGGCGCACATTTTTATACCTATTGATATGTTAGATACTAATTTTGATGTGTTTTAAGTTTTTAAGTATTTTCTTTGTAAACTAAACGTTCCCATTATGTTTGGTTTGTTTAGAAAATGTTATATTAGTTATTGTGGAGACGGCAATTCAGTTATGATAAAAATGTTGTTTTTAAATGTGTGTTTTTTTTATATAGATATTGTCGGTAATTGTGAAATGAAGGAACATTTTCTTGCCAGCTCACTTATAGATTGTGTTCAAGTTCATATATTGAGACTGTTAAAGTAAAGACTAATTAGATAAAAGTAAAGACTAATTAGAGAAATCTTAGCCAGATGTAACTATAGGCTAAACTCTCTTTCATTTTTGATATTTGCATTTTTTGATAGTCACAAATAGTTTTAATGAGGCAAATATATTGAATGGATGCATCTTTAACCGGAGTCCTTAGTACTATGTGTGACTATATTCAAACTGGATTTACTGTTGCAGATATCAAAATAACATGACGGTTACCTGTAATCCTATAGGTAAAAAGCGAGCATTGAGCCTTGGCCTTTTCCAACCATATGCAGTGTTATAGGGACCTCTGTGTGTAGACAACGGTAGTTTCTACATCAAAATTAAGTGTTTTAATTGGGATTCAAAATTAAGTGTTTTAATTGGGTTTCAAAATTAAGTGTTTTAATTGGGTTTCAAAATTAAGTGTTTTAATTGGGTTTAACACTTGTCCACCCTATTTCTAGGTAGAGTCTAAAATAGCATATGACTTCGCGGCTCAATGCTCCATGTTTACCTATATATATGTATATTGTTTGCTGTTTCATCTTTAACATTGTTACAGTTAATATATCTTTTTATAGTTTCAGTTGTTCAGTGTTTTTCCATAGAGTTATGAAGTTATCGCATTGTTAAACAGATATATTGTTCATTTTTGCAGAGAACAGGGGGTTATATTTAGTCAGTTTAATCATGTGTGCTAAATTAACAGTTTGTGTCTCATATCAAGCAGTATTGTGGACTTGCAGTAGCCATTATATTTGGGAGATACTATTTCCAGGTCTCTTTCCATATTACCCAGTTTCATTTGGTCTTCTAATTCACAGTACTTTACTGTTTCGATGGCAAAGTGAAGTGTCATTGCCAAAGTGCCGTTGTCGGATGTTCCCGGCAAGTTTATTTTTAGACCTAACTTTATCCCTGGAGATATGTTGATGGTATTCACACACAATGTTTCTTTGAACAAGACATTTTCGAATTTTAAGGAATCATACATACTACAGGAAGATATCTTAGAAACATGCATTACAGCTCTCTAAATAACCCGTCCTGCCTCCATGTCTACTTGTTTGGATAATAAAACAGGTGTAATGCCCTAAATAATAGCATAAAACTTGCCATGCAGTCTATTGGTGTATTAACTACATGTATTTCAAACCTTTTCATTCATAATGCGTTTCACTGTCATTATATTTTGCTTTTTTTTTCTGGTAGAAGTGTACAGTATTTTTCCCGTTTGACCTGGTTCAAGTGTTTAGACTTTTATTTGAATGTTGTTGTTTTATATTTCAAAATAGTTTGTGTTTGTTGTCAGTGACAATGTTGTTTCCTAATATAAACATACTTTCCTACAGTGTCGTTGTTATTTCGTATGTGCTATATGTTACTTGTTCATGTAGTCTTGAACAATCATTAACTTGAATTTCTCTAAAACTGACACCTGGTCTATAATTCCCTCTTTTTGTTTGAGGGACAACTCTGTACATTTGCATGCCCTTTTAGGTAGGTATTTTAATTATTTTTATTAAGAAAACTACCATGTTTACTGTTTTATGTAGACATGTGCATTCTGATTGGCAAAGAACTGAAGCATTTGTTTCATGAAAGTCTCATAGTATGTAAACATGATAATATATTATTGTCCTTAACATTAAAGGAAAACACAATTTAAAACTGTTTTACTATAAACACATTATAGCAATACCTACCAACAAGGGAGCTTAATTTTACAAACATAACATTTCGACAATAGGGAATTGTCTTGAGTGTTGTTGAGGTCCTGGTATATTGGATCTCACATCACCAGTAAGCCAGTAAGGTATAGAGTAAAGCAACCACCAGTAAGATATGGAGTAAAGCACGCACCAGTAAGATATGGAGTAAAGCATGCACCAGTAAGATATGGAGTAAATCATGCACCAGTAAGATATGGAGTAAAACATGCACCAGTAAGATATGGAGTAAAGCACACACCAGTAAGATATGGAGTAAAGCACGCACCAGTAATATATGGATTAAAGCATGCACCAGTAAGATATGGAGTCAAGCACACACCAGTAAGATATGGAGTAAAGCATGCACCAGTAAGATATGGAGTAAAACATGCACCAGTAAGATATGGAGTAAAACATGCACCAGTAAGATATGGAGTAAA
>ENA-OREC01000297-OREC01000297.1-marine-metagenome-genome-assembly--contig:-NODE-297-length-17387-cov-10.197747_pt1 | contig 17387 bp, 7 predicted proteins | sample MGYA00248626_ERZ508543 | MGnify/ENA primary metagenome ERZ508543 (study PRJEB26211, sample SAMN05518279) | marine metagenome | isolation source: Puget Sound, Washington, USA | host: Bankia setacea...
CTTTCCCTACACGACGCTCTTCCGATCTCTATCTCCCCTGTTTATATTAACAAGCTCTCCGTAAATTGCGATAAGCTAGATAAAAGCGTCGTGTCTTCTATTAGATAAATACCCCTCGAGATACATGCTTAATAGGCACCATAGTGTCACGTGATCGCACATTAAAAGAAGCGTAATAATAAATTTACACAATCGTTAGCCGTTTCCGGGGGCTATGTTGATGACAGATATGCCCCCCCCCCACATGTGCTGTGTAAAGCTGATGAACGATAAGCCAAGCTGGGATTACGGCTGATTGTGTGTGTAAGTGTGTTAGCAGTCGACATGTACACACCAAACTGTGACACGACCATAGCAGTTGTTTAGTATTCTCAGAAATAAAGCCGTGAACAACGCGTATATCGTACTTCAGGTACACGTGTTACCAATTGCAGCGCAACTATATCTCTGTCGAAGCTTCGCGCAATAAAACCTATACCTCGTATTTACAAACACGTCTACCTTTAAGATCTGACCGAGATTCGCAGATGGTTATTTGATTGCTTAACTAAGCGTTCGTGATACATTCATACCAGTATTTACTTTACTTCATAGTTTATATTGCGCATTAGTCGCCAACCATTTGTTAAGTACGTACAATCGCTCTACTATATCACATTTGTAGGTATGTATAATTTACGAGCGTCGGTTCTATTTTTTCTGCGTCTATAATGTATCAGCAGCGTTCTGTATCGATAAGTTATACGATACGTGAGGTCAGCGATCGATCCATACAGAACTCATTTACATCTTGTCGTCTGCAGCAGAGAAGCGGTCGTCTGCTGCGCCGAGTCCAAACTCTGTACCAAGTGCCTTAGATTACCGCCGCTGACCAATACTTAAGTTGTTACTCGAGTCGGTAAACGACGCAGTAACTGACAGACATAGAATAACAGCTATCCCGGCTTCCACGCTGAACAAAGCCACATAGTTTAAACATGTGTCTAACGTAATCAAACCGACGCGTTTCTCGAGAACACGAACGACGAATGTAAAACAAATTTACAGTACGGTTTGTTAAACAGTTTTCCGTTCGTTTCGTGTTTTAATTAATCACAAGAGCGGGAATCGACTTTGGGCTTTTCTCTCTCGTTTAATACATCTCGGTCACGATATGGCGACTGTTTCAAGAGTCGGTTTACTTGCGTGCGTGGCGCCTTTACAGCCTGTTTAGTAAATGTATATATGAAACACCGCGCGTATAATATCTAATTGGATATCGATCAATATGTTATAGTCATGTACATGAAGGTACTTGAGTAGAAGGCGTGTTAGGTGTGTGAACTATCTGGTGTGTTACATGTATATCTATCTACCCCATACTTGTCCGTCCCGCGATAGTCAGTGCGTACTCGCCTATCTTGTCAATGTGCAAGGTATATACATGTCTCCGTACATGCAATAAACTGTGCACGCCTTGTTTAATGTAAGGAGCACATGTGGTTAGATCCCCGAAGCTCGAGTTACGTGACTGCCTACATGACTTACGAACCAGTGTACATGTACAGGATATCGCCAGACACCGACAGTTATCGTTTTCTCGTACTACAGTAAACTTACACCGGCTGACGCACTCAACTTCGCTCTAAGCAATAACGTTGAAAAGCTGTCGAGTATGTATGTATATTACTTCGCTTACGAGAAACTCGGTAAATCAGTTGTAAGTATATATGTGGTGTTCACAGCCTGCTCACATCTCACACATAGATCTTTTTTAACGGGTCTGACACATAGAGCGTAAATACATCACGATCCTTTCCTATAATCACCGGAAATCGATGAACTGACACGCCACAGTTCCCTTAGTTTACAATCTCTCTAAAAGCAAACAAAGAAGTTTTTAACAGTGTTTACGAACAATCGGTTCAACTTACACCAACATCCGTGTACATGTGTGACAGAGCGTGGGTATGGACCCGTTGTATCCAGCAGGAAATAACAGTGGAAATGTCGCAGACGGCGATGTGTCACAACAGGCATGCTTGCTTTACTAACAATAGGAGATACGTACGACATACATCGAGTTATACATTGTAACATGAGGCGGAATGTGTATTATATCAGGAAGCCAGTTTCACCCTTAAGTCCAAATCATGCTAGTTCCACCACTACGCCCCTCGTGCGTCAGTTCCGTGGGTTATATGTACCATTGTATCATCATCTCCGTACTTACGACCTGTATGCGCACTTACGTCTTCCGCATCGTGTGTTGCTAAACGTAGAAGAACCAATCATGCAGTTGTGTATTGTCTTTCCGCCCTGTGATCAGATATAGGGTCAACTCGGACCTACTGTCTACCCCAAACCCGTCCTAACGCCACGACACAGGTTGCGTATTCGCTTTTTGTTACGCCTTGTCGAATCATTAACTACATAAAGATCACTTCTCGTAAATGTGTATCATTCGTATTTCAATAACACACACCATCATGTATACATGTAGTACGATGTACGGCGCTACTAAATTTTTAATACGCGGATGAAGAGTTTTGAGTCAATGTGCGTATCGATTGGCGACATTACTTCTGTAAAACTTGACGAATCTCCTATTGCTTGTGTATTCATGGCTTACCACACGCCAGGACGATTGCGTGACGATATCGCACCAAGCGTCGCGGCCTCGTATCAGAGCGGAAATAGTTCCTGGCGATAGCAGATGAGTCATCGGGGGCCCCGACATACGCCAATCTAAATCTTTCTTTTACTTCTCGGGTAAAAATCGAATACACACACGTGCAGGAACATGCTTCAGAACGATTTGAAGCACCAAGAAACGTAATAAACGCACGTGAACTTCTGATATAGTATTGATTAGACTGAACGATCACATTTCGACCTAAAATCTAAATACAGGGTAATAAAATACAGGGTAACTATACAGATTTACTAGAAGTCAAACAGTATTTGTACAGTTTAGAAGGAGAGGACATAACACGGCGTTAACTGTATGTAAATGAGGCAGTTTAATCTCGTGCTATTAATATCGACAACCACAAACCCGGCTATTCTAAAGTTTCTGTTTCCGTATCAAATACTTAAACTATGTACATTAAGGCACGGATATTTGCTACCGGCTGTCGTTCCATGTTAAACACACACGATATATACATGTGTTATGGCCATGTCGAACGAAACTCACGCAGAGCTGTTATACGTTTACACTTAAACAATAGGCGGACCGTTCTAGTTTGTGATACTATACAATTCATGGACGGGAAACAATGGCAGTCATACGATCGTTAGTGTTATTAACTGAACATGTGTATAAGTACCATCAGCGACACAGACATATTGACATCATCACATTAGTACATGTAGCTGTCACCGTCGTCATCACCAAGCACACCACCAGCTATCAATGTATACTCTCCGTAGGAATACAGTGGTTTGGTTAGGAAGAGTCGATATACATGTACATTAACATTTTACTAAAGTACTGACCTTTTAACTGTTTTTGTTCAGAAGTGATAGATATGCATAGATAGTCGTTTGTTGTTGACAGGGTAGATGTGTGTAGACAGTGGACGTTATTAACGGTGTATATCCGTCAGCTCATTGACCTGCTGACTGAGCGGGTAAGCTCACTGACTGACATGTACGTAGTGGCCCTATCTATCACCCACGGTTGATACAGAACATACACGCCGATAATACACTTATAAATCACTCACGTATATACATGTACATAGATTCAAACGTACGTCAAGGTATTTAGGACGGTTTTGTATTCACTGATTTTTTCCTCACGTACTGCGTTTTAAACAGCAGTTAAATGCGCCCGTATAAATTATGATATATGTTTTATTTCACGCATAAACGAAGCTAAACTACTAGTATTTGTAAACACATTTCGAAATCTCATACTCTTTCATCAGTGTATAATTACGTGTTGTATTGTGCAAAACGATCCTTGCATAGTTCACTATAGATTAGTTGTTAGCAGGGCATTGTCCTGTATGTTATGACTATTCTAGAAGGCCACGTCCGTTCTTAACTATGTTGCCTAGAACAGCCGTATAGTGTATCAATATTAATCGAAACATTGCTGTCGCCAAGTTTAACGTCGTAGAAAACAATCGAGAACATTTACGCACAGTATTTGTTTATATAATAGAATGGAGGAGAATTACAAACATATCTATAGTAACCGTATTCACGTTATTGGACACATAACTGTAATGTCGCAAACATGTATTAAAGGGTTTCTAGGGACCAAGTCTACAACGCCACATCACGTGACTAGAACATTGGTCATACGCCGCAGCGAGCAGTGCACATGTGTGATCCTCCATTTCAAAGCGTCAGCCTCTATCCGGACCGTGGATCAGCGCGTGTAATTTATGGGTTTTATTAGCGCGCGAAATCGTCTTGTTGCGTGCGTAGGTTCTCTAGTTACTGAAAAAAAGAGAAGAAAAAACCTCTCTTCATTTATTACAGAGAATATATCGGTCGTGCGTAAATGAATCGCGATAAAAATCTTCGCTCGCCGTCTGTGTGTGTACGGTGGTATGGTTGCCTTCAAATAGTGTAGCTTTTATTCCTCTCGGGCGTCGTGTTCAGCCATCTACCACATAACACAGGCTCTGTAACGATATATTACACAGAAATACACGACTATAAAACACTTCGAGGTACATTGCTTGGTAAATAGGGGAGGGGTGTAGGGGCAGAGTACTGGAGGGAGAGCGTGACTAGAATAGCAAAGGTCGTTAAACGCACACTACATGGAAACTTACATATCAACTCAGATACATACATGTGTATACTGTCTCACCAGATATACACTTGTTTTATTTTGACTTTATTCGATGCTGTTTTTTTGTCATGTTTAAAACATTTGTTTTAGTAATATTTTTATAATGTAATGCAGAGTGATCGAAACCTGGTGGTTACGATTATTTCTCCAATAACTGTATTTGATATAATTAATAGACATGTAACTGTTTTAACCAAATCAACAACCTTCCGCGCTCGGTCGTTTTTTCTGTTAACGATATTCATTAGACTAACCATTGAGACGTAGAAAGATGTCAGTGTCTAAGTTAACGCAAGGCGGTTTCTAATTCTTATATCGTCACACACGTCTATACGTCATCGTAGAAAAAAACCCGTTGCAGTAAATAAACTTGCAGTAAACAACATTACGATAAATAGCATTCGACTAGGAATAGACACATACGGCGTTACAAACAATGAGAGCGTACTGCAGGTTGTCGTGGTTACCAAATACGGAGCCGGGTGATAACCCAGACACAAACCCCTAACTAAAGCTGATCCTCTTAACTCGCTACCATGTCTGTCTTCTCTCCAACATTACACCAGGAGAAGTGTGATTATCGTATTTTACGGGTCGTTACGTTTATCAGGAGACGGACACTATCTTCGACTTCTAATACATCTACATCCATCTGTGTAATCTGAGACCGTCGTACATGTACACAGTAAACGCTTACTTCAATAATACACATAGAAATACCCATTATTAAATACTTGGTAAATGTATTTAAACAGTCTCAATAATAGTTCCCTAACATTTAGACCATTCATGTACATTGATAGTAAGTTAATACACATGAAATAGACCATAACCAAGGTGAAAAATAAGACCACATTGTCAAACTACCATGGATGTGACGAGAACGCAGTTTCTGTTACACGTGCTAGCTATCGTCGCGTAGAACAGTGTGTTTCGATCAACCAAGGAGCTTGAAGATGTACTCTGCGATATTTCTTAAAAGCGTCGTAAGATCTTCAATGGCAATAAATAAAACACTTTGTGCTCGAGTTGCACACTACTACAGTTCGTCTTAGAGATTATAATAATCACCCAAACGTACAAAATGAAGCAATTTGATTGGCTAACTTTGCGGAAACACTTGAAGGCAACACGTGCTTATACAATGTGTTTTAACCATCGCTTGACACTTAAGGTTAAGTCCATCTGACATTAGGATTAAGTTTCTACTCGTTAGTATAAAGTTACATGTACACAAGTGGTTTTGCAAAATCCCCTTCTCTTCCGCAGTGTGTAAGTATAAGGTGTTATAACGGCTTCGTGTCGAGCGCTGTATGAAAACTTATACTTATACTTGGAGTTTGTATATAAATACCAGCGTGTATATGTACAGATAAGATCAGAGAATGGAAATGCTAATGTTCAAGTACATGTGTAGGTTTTGTTTACGTGAGATTCCCTATTTAGAGTTAAGGTTAAAACGTGTCAATTTTAAAGTTCGCCCTACATTGTGTGTTACTTCAGGTAATGAATGTAATTGCTGTTACCATGTAGACACACTTTTCCATGTTACTATATGTTGCCTGTTCTAAACTATAAAACACAGTTCAAGGTATCGTAACTACATGTATACTTGGTTGGCTAAACCTAAACTACCTTTGATCCCTGTATGTTACACCCATGTGTAATCGTAAATAACACGTCAGCGGCTATTACGTCATCACAGATGTTTTGTATCGATCAAACAGACGACATGTCTTTAGGGTAGATCGGTAACTACCAACTAACGAAATTGTTCACCTCTCGTAACGTACTAATTATTTATTGGGTATTTATAAATGCGCACTCCTATATTCATATTCCGTAGTTTATTGATGTGGGTATTCGTGAAAGGTGGAGACGATGTTTTGTATTTGTACGCGGTTAGATCAGGCGTTACACACAACGACTACTACAGATATGTTTATGTAAGAGCTATCAATGCGCTATGTATATACATTCATACAAGGATCATATCTTGAGTCTATATTGGCCTCAAGTGATTGCTGTTGAGAGTTGTAACTGGCTAATCGCATAGTTTCGTTTGAATGTTGGAGAGGTTTCCGTTGATTTATTGCGCATTATTATCAAAGCCCTCGTTCCAGATTGACATGTGGTGTCGCCGTAGTTTTATCACGAATGTCATATAATAAACTTAACCCACTTCCGGTAATATAACACATGTGATTGAAAACCGTGTAAAATCGTACGAACACGAACAACATTTACCAGTTAAACAATGTAGTAACCACATGCATGACACATCGGTGTTACTTGTTCAAAAACATCACATTTATTGAATATGACAACCAATGAGGTACTAACGACGGTGGTTATGACAACGACGACGACGATGCTGATGATGATTTATTTACAACACGCAACTCTTACTGTGCGCTTGTTTGGATCAGATTAATGATTTATTCCCCTACTTTTCGAAGACGCATTTACATATTCACGATCTGTCGCACCGCATGACTACACCTACGTGCGCTGAATGTAAAATTAGACATTGTATACGCTTGCTTTTACCCGCGACTGAGTTCAAGAAACCTTTCTTCTTTAAAGGCGATAAAACCAATATTGTTAAATTTCTATTTCATGAAATGAGCGAACGAGCCGCCCAGATTGTGCATGCCTATTGTACTGACAGTTATAGTTATCGCTGTCTGTTTGCATGACGGACATCAACGATAGCGACTGTTGAGCGCGATCGTTTTGCTTTTAATTTTCTAGTTGTCTTGATTTTGTTTTCCGTGGTTAAATAGCTTGAAAGATGTTGTACATAATGGCGCCTCGTTTATGGAACGATTCACGCCACATTCTGAAGACAATGATTCCGTAATTACACGCCTTGCAGCAGACGACGCTAAGGTTAATGTTTCATTTGCCATCTGCCTTGAAATATCGGAATTTTAGGCGCGAAACCTCTGTCATGCTTGAAATAGTGATCTAAATACGTGTTCGATCTTTGTTTCTCGTAAGAACTTGAGGTATGCCAATACCGTGATAGTAAAATCCTCGTTCGTAAAGATCACTCAAACTTGATTATGATAAAGTGTATATACGACTACATTGATTTCCAATGGCCACAGGGGTTTACGATGTATTTCATTCTCGTCATTTTGGTCACGAAGATGGTTATACAAACATAGAAACTAGCACAAAACATCTCATCGAATGTTCTCTTCAACCTAGAAACTAACAGTCCAGTAGGAATGTGTTTTCAGTCTTGTTTTAGCAAATAAGTAATAGTGTAAACGTGCTAGTTTATAAAGGCCTGTAAACTATATTTGTTAAATTTGGTTTGTAACGATATATCAAAGGTCAACGTTTTATGTCAATTGAACTACATGTTCATAATACATTGCATAAAGATAAAACATACGTAAACTTATCTTGGCCAATATATTTATAAAAACGTTCCCTACCATGTTGTCTTTCGTACAGGCCCATTGACTAGACACATGGGCACTTTATTCTCATAAAATAAATTAAAACAACAAACAGATCTAGACTACTAGTATTTAATGGAAGAAATTTGTAAGATTATCTAGTTATTGCCGGCGAGCGGTTTTGTCGGAAGTGCTTCTCTGTCGTCAAGGGCGATCAATCATGGCGGATCAATTCTAGGGTCAAATTACGATCACGTGACTCCATTGGGAAATCGATATCTTCCGTCGTCGTTTGACACGCACTAAATCTTCACTGTTTCTCTTTGTTACAACCTACAATATGAACACGTAGATAAATATGTTAATTACATTTGCGGGCAAGTTTTATTGGTCTACCCTATCTCTACAGGATACACGCATAGAATAATGTAGACGTAAATGAAGCTGTGATTAAATACATACACATCACCCGTTACGGAATTTGAACTGACAACTTTGGTTTAGATACACACTTGACGAGCATATGACAAGATTTCAGATTAAAATCGTCTTTCAAGCGATCGTGCCTCTTCTGTCTTGATATGTGTACAACTGAAAACTTATCCGCGTACTTAAGAGGTAAACATTTCGTGTTAGCGTACGGCGGGGAGTTTTTGTGTCAGATTGGATTTAGGCTTTTCTATCCCCTCAAAACATTTCCGCCGCCGTACAATAAGGTCGTTCAAGTTTTGAATATATCATTGAATTTCGGGACCCTCGTGTGACGCTATCCCATCTAGAGAATGGCGTTGTGGAGCGACCATCTTCCCGCTTCATTTAACTTTATGGCGTCGTATAGGATATCTTTATTATTTCCGCGCTGTATAAATTAAATAACATGACAGAACCTAAACCCCTCAACAAGCAATGGCCGCCGGGAGAGTTATCTCAAACATTGATCGGTTAAAACGTCGATTAATTAGGAAAAGAAGTCCGCCCCTAGTGCTCTCTAAGAATAGACCTCTCTCACGTCAAAGAAAATGTTAAACCGTAATTTATTTTTCGTCCAATAATTAGTGGCGTGATGTCATTCAGACACCACGTGGAGTCAGCAGGGAGCACCCATGATCAATACAAGCGGATAGATATTAATATTGCATACGATATTCATCAACGATGTTTCTCACTAAAATATAAAACGACCAGACTCCAACGCATGTTCTCCATATTGTACGTACATAATATCATCCGCAATAAGTTTGGGGGGGTTGCCTGTAAGCGTCTAGACTGGTACAGTGAAGCACGTGACGAAGACGACAATACGAGTAACCCGTCTACGCAGAACAAAGCATCTGCGAACTTTATATAAACTGTGCAATTATACGGTCCGAACACTCGTGTGTGAATTAACTACTTTTAATTGTCTCATAATTTATTCATTGTTCTTTTTTCAATGATCTGTAGGCGTATTTATGTTATTTCGTTTCATGTTTTCCGGTTGGGGGGCTTCATGGCAGATAAACGATTGTTAGATATGTTCCCTCCTGATAACTAGTATAGCTACAATATGTTATATATGCATGTGAACTAGCGAATCGTTACGTAAATCATGTGGGTTGTATAACGTTAACAACACTACGCCGCGTGTTATCGACAAGTTTTACTACGAACACTCAAATCTCTCTTCAAGTCGTTTACACCTCTCTTTATTTAAACATTTCCGTATCAATGCGCGTCAATACTTTAAATAGTGCGTTAACGACCGTGCATAACACTCTCTGTAGTCATGTACGCACATTTAGCTACAAGTATCATACCATCTCATGTTGTAAAGTGGAGTGGATATTTTCAGGACATTTGTTTATATTTTCAAGTTTATATTTCCTGTGTTTCCTGTACATGTGTTTACCTACGATCCCGCGGCGTATCCTTGTTCATATCCTGTGTAGATTATTTATGCTAATTAAATGCTTCATGTATGTCTACACCCTAGTTATAATGGCGAACACATTAATCAGCTTCCCGCCAGTTTAAGGTTCAACATTGCGTCCTTATATCGAGTACTATAGTAACCGAATGATATGAGTATATGTATTGGTATTGTCGAATATCACATATATAATGTCTGAGTTTTAATTGCAAATACGTCATGTTTCTCTCTTATCTCATTACAGGACCAACAGAAAAAGCGCGGCCGGAAACCGAAAAAGCATCGTGGCCGTCGTCCTGGTGAAACAAACGCAATGAGAGTTAAAGCACGTGAAGAGCCAATCACCCCATCCGGTACACAAGTACAGGCGGAAGAGAAGCCAGACATACACACAGAACCTACAGATAACAGGTTTACAGCAAACACCATTTCCTCTCATCGTTAAGAGTATTGTAACTTATAACTGTATAGTTTGTACAATTAATCATGCAGATCAAGCACGTGCTTATCAGTGCGTTTGAAATTTCACGACACTACATCGCCACGTAGAACGGTTTGCGGCAGACATATCTTCAGGAACGTGACTGTGTGATAACGTTCGTCATACAACTTTATCTTGTATTGTATTAGACAGAGGTAAACGTGTGAAACTCGATAACCGCTGTAAACTAGTCAGTATAAAATTCCTTTCCAATGATATACTCTCAATAGATATGTTATTATTGTACGCTATAATTGTACCGAATATACAAACACATGCACGACGAATTTAACATAGGTTACGACATGACGTCAATGGTAACCCTTGACCTACTAGCGTGTACATTCCGCCTTTCAAGTAGCTTGTCTACATTGTACATGCTGTAATAAACGGTATGTTGTACAACGATTGTAACAATTTGAAATACTTGTGCCCTTCAAGTGTGTAATCTAAACTTTGCTAATGTTTATTTGGTCTGTACCGTCACACTGGTAGTTTTTATGAATGTGTAGATTTAGTCTATAGTGATTCGTGATCGGTGATCGTTTGTGTTTATAATTCCAGTTCAGAGAACATTGAAGATGAAAACACACCAAGCGAGGACACACGGACGGACGAAGAGCGCCGCCTAGATGAATTCGTCAAGTCCTTGAAGCTTACCAAAACAACAGGTAAGCCATTAGCGGAAACGCGACAGACGCCATTTTTACAACGGCGCCACCTGTTGTGTTGCATTGCCTTTGTCCTCTGTTATATTACGCATTGTATAGTAGGGAAAACGACACGTGTTTAACGACAGCCAAGTTATCGGATAGTGTACGTTTAATATTAGATTCGTGTAGATATGTTCAACGGCGATATTTTGTTTCTAGTCGATGATTTAAACTTGTGAACAGTTAGAAGCTATTTCAGTTGGCAGTGCCGCCACAGGGACGGTCACGACATGCACTGTTAACGTCGACAGTATTTTGGAAACATTGTGATTAACCCGATTTCCGCGCCACGTCTGTCTCTGACGTAAAACAGATACTAGTCTAGAAATTGCGGCCGCCGCATCCCCCGACAGCATCCTTCCCCCCGGAAACTATTGTCTGTACAATTTCGTTCCGCATTGATTAAGAGACGATTGCCCTAAATGATACTCGCCTGGTTGTGCGTACCCTTGTTATAAGTTGTATATATAGAATCTTACAGCAGAGTTAAACAGTCTTGTATCATGTGTAAGACGTAAATTACTCCGCTTACAATCCATCACTTATCGACACTCCTAGGAATAGCAGGATAGCTAGGAACTTGTAAAACATAAGTCACGTCGTGAGTTTAGTCTTTATACAAGGTACATCACGCATCGACCTTTGGAACTCCACCTAGGCTGACGTATTTCCGCTACGCATTATAGAGATGACATATGGTAAATATGAACGTAATGCCAGGTTTACAACTCCTTGACGCTAATGTATAAAACACTAAACTACATCGTTTTCAACCAAGGAACTTACGTAAACGATCGCTGAATTGTTAATTTGGTACCTCTTACTTTTCACTTACGTCATTCGTTAACCTACACGACGGCATACTGCGTTACATAGAACTAATATGTATCTAACGTGACGTCCATTGCTCCGATGATCCCTTAAAATTAAATTTCTTGGTTTCGAATTGCACACATATAAATATCTTCGTTTGAGTGGAACGACCGAGCGACCAAAGAATATTGGAGACAATTTAGATAAAGTTGTTCACATAGAGACCATCTGTAATAGTGTTTAACGTATGGGTCAGCCTTTTTTTCCAGAAATATCGCAACCGAAGAGTCATTGCGTTAATCGATTCTCTATCGCCAATGCTCGGTGACCTTTATTTCACTACAACGATCGATTACACAGTACGACGGCGTCTACTCTTATGACAATATTTAATCTATTTCGGCGACTATTTAATCCTGTGTAACGCTGTTTGTGAAAGAAATATACTAAAAAGTATTTATTAAGATCTTGTCACAGGCGACGACAAATGATATAACGTAAACGACGACGACAACACCTAATGTTATAGGGTTTATTTCATACTTGAAACACGACAGGGTGCTGGTCAGACAAAGGGCACGTTTGACCGCATTCAATTGTAAAATTCAATGGAATTCTAAAGTTGCGAATCTAAACATAGTTCCGCCTCTCTTTTCCTAATTACATTGTAAATAAATCACTGGGTTATTTTCCTCATGCCACCTTTCAACAGGCACAAAGGACGTGGTTTGGGCTGATCCATGTGTGTTAATACAACAGCAAAAACATGGCCGACTAGAGGAGTTAATACTACGTATAATGTAAATGTAGCCGATACTTGTATGTAATGCACGCTTCACAACGCATATTATGGTTTGAACCGTTCTGTAAACAAGCCTGAGTATGTACATGTACTAGTAGGTATCGTTAACAGTTACATATATTACATTGTACATTCACCGATATGATGGGTGTCTAACATTTACGAACATACATAATGAAACACTCGAGAACGAACGCACTATTACAACTGTCTGTTAGCATTACGAGCCAAGTACATTATCGATCGTGCACGTGCTCACTGACATTCACAACAGTTGGCATTTACTAGAGTGGAATGTGGAGTCGTAGTAGAGCCGTGCAGTCACTTCTCTCTACGTCATTATTCCCATTGTGCCGGAAAATGCCAGCAAAACTGTAGATTAGTGTGATTAAATAAATAGTCTGCAGGCAACACGAGCACCACTATCCTGTACGTACGTCAGTAGAATGTATCATCGTGGTTAAATAATAATCATGCACCAATGCACACTTACTAGCAAAGTAAGTACACACAAGTGGTCAAGTTTCAACGATTTGCGTATTTGGCCACGGTCGTAAGACACATTTATAAAAAGAAGAAGCATTGGTATTTAACTGACTGAAACACGTCTGGAATTTCAAGGAATTCGCTGAATTTGATATATCGCAAAAATTAAATGCTTGACGCAGTTGAGATGCCTGTTTCACTAACAACCGACAGATATCTAGGCGGTGAGAACTGCAGAGTAAAAATAAAACGTTGAATACAACTATCTCATTAGAAACGAGAGACGGTTACAAGTGATGCAGGGTCTATGAACGACGCGATTTGTATGACGTGTTAATATCCCAGTTGCCTGGGGTGTACTGTAATATAGTTGTAAATAGTATAACAACTCGAAATCGTGTTGTCGATATCTATTTTCAAGCTAAACAAGCAATACATGCGTACACACTTTGGTATTTAACTATTTATAGTTCAGATCGACTTCAGTTACATATCCGTGAGGGGAACTATTTGCGGCTGTGTACGTGTATGTTTTACGCAACTAAAACAAGCTCTATGTATAGTCTTTGTACTTAAGCTTCTTGTAACGGGTATATATTGTCATATGTACTCATTCACACCCTAACGTCGATGTATAGTTCTGTGTATACATAATGAACAGACAAGCTAGTGAAGTCGTCGACATATTTCCACAAATACAATAACAGTAATACCCTTTCGAGCTCAAACTGTAACAATACATTCACGTTTCTTGGTTTAACAACTAGGTTCAGATTAATTTGAAGTAGAACAGATGATATTATGTTTCAGGGCATATCAGAGTGATATCAAAGTTACTAACCTCCAACTGATTCAGTGTCTCTGTTGAATAATTGCAGAGATAGCGGTCTCTTTAAGGCGTTTTAAGTTTATTTCTCGAGAAGTTTAATTGGTAATTTTGTAATGAAGTCGACGATTAATGTTCTTGACTTTGATCATACTGGATTTCATTTAAAATACGCATTTAGAATTGTAACATGATTCTACTGATGTTATGCCATTCAGCGCAAACAGTCTTTGTAACACAACGATGAAGTTTATTTTTGTTTACTTATAGTCCCTTACGTATTTGTATATTAAAAGTAATTTCATGGATTGTTATCAGTGTTTCCGTAGAAGTGTTAGCATTTGTTGTTAACATTTTTATTTGTCTTCTTTCAGTTCCAACTTCCACAACAATGGCACCCACTAGCGATTCTCCGATGTCAGCTCCCATTATCACCTCAACAACAAAAAATGAGAAGCTTGTGGAAACTAAACATAGTGTAGATCATGACGCCTCTCGCGATGACGTAGATCCAGAAATGCCAGTTCTTCAAAAGGAAGCCGATGTTGCTAATGGTTACGAGGACAAGCAGATGGACATCTCTGTTTCTGTGGAGGCGCTACATGCAACAGTGACGCCACCACCAACGCCACCTAGTGAGCGCATTGGTATTGAACAGAAACTAATCACAGACGAACATACAGAGACATTTAAAGCTACTCTTGCCTCGCCCAGTGTCGGTCTTAAACTTACCATAAATCGAGAAAAGATTAGACAAAGCCAAGACTCTGAACCTATTATGAAAACTGAAATTGATCAAGTACCATATTTTGAATCTGGTGCACCAGAAGTGAAGAATGACGACAAAGTGAATATGCAATCACTTTTGTTACAGGATGCGCTTCAGTCAGCGAAAAAATACAAAGAACAGCTAAAGCAAAACCGTCAACTGTCGCCATCTAAAACCATAAAGCCAATGGCAGTAAATGTGTCACCTATAGATTCGAAACTTGCAATGAACCAACGCATTGAATCACCAAAGTACGAAACCCACACCAAAAGAACTGTCATCAAAACTGAGCAACTGGCGCCCAAGACAAATGGCGTCACAGACATACGTGTTCCCGGGCATGCGCTAAACGGTGGCTATTTACCGAAAACAGACGATATGGGACGGTTATCTTTACCAGAGCTAATGTCGGCGATGACGTCAGCGTACGGGTAATTGCTTTCATTTTTATCTAAAGTGTCAGTTTCTACGTTACTGATACTATCTTAAAGTAGTCTAACGTTAATATCTTCTTGACATACTATCCAACAATTTCAATACTTCTGCTAGAATTGCCGTCGTAATTCAAAGAAACCTCCTGAGAATTGTGGTCTCGTACTTTATCTAGAGTACGGAAGTCAATGAGTTTCTTTGACCTTCGGTCTGCCAATCGTCTCGCCACTCTGGAGGCAAGATGTTTCAACCAGTTGTAAAGTAACTTTAAACGCCAGTAGGAAACGTTTATTGGTTGTGTGGACTTTTATGACATACGAGTTTTAATCCTCTTTAACTTGGATTCAGTTTAAACAAAAAGTGCTAGCTTCTACGTGAGACAGTCATCATATTGGATAAAATGTTAGTCACGCTTCTCCTGTAATTAAACACGTAACAGGCTCGTCTGTCTGTAGTCTCCCCAGAGTTTACATAAACGAACGAGAAATAACGAGATTGCAAACTGATAGGAACGACAGAAACAAGAAGCAACCTCGTATACTTGTTAAACTAGCAGTAGCCCACTCATATCTCCATACTCTGTTCAAGAATATAAAATACAAGTACCAAAACTAGTTAAAACTAAAAATGCTTTATTCCCATGTTGATTTTGTGTTTGCAGACATATGCCTTTTCCGGTCGACCCTAAAGATGCTCCAGCAATGTCGTCAGCTAAAAGCATACAGCAGCAGTACGACATGTTACGTATGATGTTGGCACAAAGTCACATGGCCGGCCAAACAGCATCGTCTGCTTTCCTCTACCAACAACTCATGCTTACGATGACTCAGCTATACAGCACGTGCAACATTCCCAACATGACGGTTCCCGGTCTAGTGCCTCAAGAGGGGAACCACGATACAAAGAACCCAACCTCGACCCATAGTAATTCCAGGAAAACAGACAATGTAAGAAAGTCAAACAGTCATAGTTTAAAGCATAATAACGTAGTGCCGTCCCAGCATAGACATGTACACACCAAGCTAGTGGACAATCACGCACGCAACAAAACGATCTCCAGCGACGGTACGCAATTATGGCGGCCTGCAATTTCAGAACCGGTGCATAATTCACGCGTTAACGAACATTCCAAAAGAAAGTTAATTGAAGTGGACGCAGACGGTGCTTTAGATCTGTCCATGAAAAAAGTGAAGCATAATTCCCATAATATAACGCCCATTAATACGAAAGTTACGCAACCGTCTGGTATTCCAAGCGCTGGTGATGCTCCTCTTGACTTTTCTACAAAGCGCAGTATCCACCAAATCCAACACAGTGCTACCCACAATGTGCCCTCCAATTCACATAGAAATGGATTTAACACTAATGTGTACAAAAACACCATCAACACTTTACCAAGACAAACTGAACAAAAACCGGTGTCAGTGAGTGCAGCTAATTGTAGTTCCAGGAAAACGACCGGAAGTTGCCAGTGTACTTCCGGGAAGGATATTTGGAGCTGGAGCGTAGAACAGGTGTGCTCGTTCCTGAACTCTGTCGATGGGTGTGCAGCCTATGTCAAGGTAATTAATAACGCTTGTTAGAGTCAAGTTTCGTCTTAGCATGTTGAAACAGGTAAACAATAAGTTAACGTACGACCCTGAAAGTAAAGCTCTTTACATCAGACTGGACCAGTATGTCACCTTACAATATAGACCTACCTGATACAACCAGCAGTTATCTACTAACATCAGTTGACGGTCAGGTTTTTGGACTTTTTAATTGGTCTTAACTCTGACCAGAGAGACAAGTTGTATAGTTTTGTATATACATTGTAGTTGAATGTTTGACCGAATTAAGGTGGTCTATTGTGTCGGTGTTCAATGTGTCCGTTTGTATGTCAGGAATGTGTCCGTTTGTATGTCAGGAATGTGTCCGTTTGTATGTCAGGAATGTGTCCGTTTGTATG
>ENA-OREC01000298-OREC01000298.1-marine-metagenome-genome-assembly--contig:-NODE-298-length-17384-cov-13.146241_pt1 | contig 17384 bp, 11 predicted proteins | sample MGYA00248626_ERZ508543 | MGnify/ENA primary metagenome ERZ508543 (study PRJEB26211, sample SAMN05518279) | marine metagenome | isolation source: Puget Sound, Washington, USA | host: Bankia setacea...
TATTCTATGTAATACAAACCTTAAACTGTCACATTAGATTCCATTGATATTCTATGTAATACAAACCTTAAACTGTCACGTTCGATTCCATTGATATTCTATGTAATACAAACTACTTGCAGGATATCAAGGATGACCAGATATATGTTGTGGATTTAAACAGAGGTCATCGTGGCTTTGGATTCTCTATACGTGGTGGACAAGAGTTCAACAACATGCCACTGTTTGTACTGAGGATTGCTGAAGGAGGGGCAGCAGACTTGGACAAACAATTAAGGGTAGGTTATCCGTGGAGGAATACGTCTCATGGATAATAGCTTTTTATGTAGCCTGTTTTCCCATGCAAAATAACAGACGCAGAGAGAAGAAAAATAGTTAAATAGAAAGTTAATGCTTTCCCTAATTTTTGAGAGTTTTGATAGATCTGCAAACTGTTAATACAACATGATGTACTAAATTTCGAGAATATCCTTTAGAATTCACAAAAACACTTTTCATATATTTATGTTTTTTGAGAACTGCTTTTTCTAGATTTCCTTTTTTTTTGCTTCCTATAAGTATTTGTGTTAAACATCGTCCAAGTGGACAATGTGTATTGTGTACCATCTTTTACTTGACCTCATAACAGATACAACTTGAACTAAAGTATTTGTGTATATATTGTAGGTTGGAGACCAGCTGTTAGAAATCAACAACTTCACTACAGAGAATATGACCCATTCTGAAGCTATAGATATTATACAAAATGGTGGAAACACATTGAGATTATTGGTGCGCAGGACTGGGAAGCCTCCACCTAGTTTTGGTAGGTTTAAATGAATGGTTTAATGAAACTTGTTTTTTTTCCGGAGAGATTGCTTTTTCTAACATAGAAATAACCAGGGCGTAGATACAGTACTGTCTGATGCAGGTTAAACATGTCTTCCTGCATACCCATAATTGTATTGGGTGATAACATTGGATAATGTATATTTGAGATTAAAAGTATCTAGATTTCAAAATAAAAGGCAGCAGGGATTAGAAAAAATACTTTTGAAATATTAGTCCCTTTACTTTTATTTGTCATCTTTTTGTAGAAGAAACGGTTTCTAAAATTCTCTTTAGACTTCTAATTATGCATCAATTAACATTTTTCAGCCTAACTTTAATTTCATAAATTCATAGTTGAGTTTGAATAACAAGACTCTACCACATTTCACTTGCTTTGTAACATCGTTTATGATTGATTGTCATGACACCAACAATTGTTACACATGCTTCAATTCTATATTTTCAGACCCCTCCCCTACCCCTGGTACCAGATACCCTCCCCAGGGACCCATGACCAACGGTCCCATAGGTCAAAGCTCCCCATACCTCGGTCGCCGTAACCTGAACTTTGATAGAGAAGACCATGTGTATTATAACCAAACTGCACCAAATAGAACTTACCTCAATAACTGACAGTCTAGTAACAATAGTGTGTAATGGGAAATAAATGATGGAAGAAATGAATGGAGTTGTACAGGGAAATTTGATTGGAAAGGACGACAACAGCTAGTGAAAGTTGGTGGTGTAGTTCAACAATTATGGAATAATCACCATCAATAGGAGAAATACAGAAGCTAGACTTGATGTTAGCACTTAGTAGATACTACACTGACTGGATGGAAAGTGGAAGACAAGTGGATGTTGGATTGACACTTGGATGTAGAAGACACACTGCTTAGTTGTACTACAGGAGGAGAAAGTGTGATACAATAGTCAGTACTGAAGTATGGCGAGGAACGTAACAGTATTAGTGTGGAACTGTATATGGACATGGGCGACCTATGTGTCAGAGTACCGACAAGGGTGCAGTTATTACATTTAAAAGGTCTTCCGCAAAGTTACAGGCATCATTGGGGGGCCTACCGGTCAGAAGGATTCATGAGGGCTCGAGGGCTGCCTGGGAAAAGGGCTTACAATAAGGAGTTACAATATCTACGGTTGGGCACTTCAAAAACGGCAAGATGATGGCCCAAAACAGACAGAGAGAAATAATGACTTGAAAAAAATGTGTAGTCCAGATTAGCATGCTGGTTATACATTATGTAGTCTGTACAATGATAGAGACTTGAGACTAAGAGACGTATATGCAAACTACAATAAGACATGATTCGGATGCACAGTTATAAGCAGACAATTGCAAGATGACGCATTTATATAAGTAATCTATTGGAAAATTCAAATGCATTTAAAATAGTGTCTGGAAAATCATGTTGCCACTTACAGTTTTAGATGGAGTAATAGAAAGGTGGCTGTTTTTTTACTTTTATAAACTTAATCATGTATCACAAGTTGGCTGTTATTTGTGTATAAAAGAGCAATAGGCATTGTCAATGAAAACTGGACAAAAAATCTTGTTTAAGCACGATTTCCGAAGTCATATATATACACTATAAAGCATAGTAAAAAAGATGGTCACAATGTAGGTACTAGATAAACAATGATTCATGTAGTACTTTTGATAGCCATGCAACATGTTGGAAGCAAACAGATGACAGATGATATTGTTGTTATTTCTGTTTTGTGTCAAATATGCACATGGACAACTTATGTGATACTAACTATTTTTATATGATGTATACTTTGCTGATGTTGTGAAGCCTTTATAACCAACAAGAGCATATCTGTGGTAACTTTTTTTTATCTTATATGCCAGTACATTTCAATAACAAAACATCATATTTTAAACACTTTTTCTGATTAGTACTAGATTTTAACCTTTTTGCTTGCCGAAAACATAATTTATTGTATTCTCTTGTAGTTTTAACTTCTTGATGCTTAGTAGATGTACACACTGCTTTGTTTACTGACTGCTAGATTATAATGCTGCCTTAGTTACTTCAGACTCTGTGAGATGAAGCACAATGGCTTATCTGCTGTGTAGCCTAGATAAATATACAGCTGATTTCATTCATCTTGTCATATCTCTTGTCTGAAATGAAGACATTGAGATTTTATCAATAAACTTTTCAGCTGTATGACTTTTCAGAAAAACAGCCTCACTTTCACTCTCTGACATATAAATGTTTAATTACACTATAACTGCTTAGTCTAAACCAAGTAAACTAAAGATTATAACCACTTTTCAGCTATAGTCCTTTCACATTTTATCAGTCAAAAGTATAAAAAAACAATGCCTATTAAACAGCATATTCAAAAGCACAGATATATACCACTAATATTACTTTTGAGAAAAAGCATATCGCTGCATGGATCTCAATGCCGGTTGTTTTCAAATATTTGGTTGTGTCTCAATTTACTAATCAGTTATCTGATGGTTGCAGTATTTATAGAAATATAGATCCTTTACTCTATTTACAGGTAACTTTGGAGCCTTTTATTGCTATTCTGAGTTGTGAACTGTTTGTACTATCTATTACATATTGCTTTATAATCAGAAAAGATACCATGGTTGTATGGGGGGGTTTACGAAGGAATATTTATAAACAGCAATAACTATTCAAAGAGATTAATTCAGGAGGAGGTAAAAAGGAGAGGTATTCAGAATAATTGAGAGCTTCACACATTGGAAGAAGGGTAAATTCTAAACAGAAGGTGCACATCGAGTGATGAATGCGAAAAGTGTTCAATCTGCTTATTTGTTCAATAGCACTTAGGACCCTTTTGTTTTCACCCGGTTTATTTGCACATCTGCTATTCAAGTTATTGCAACAAGAGCTTAAGTAGTAAAATTCATCAAGGCTTTTAAGGGAGCGAAACATTACCTGTCTACTGTAGCTTGTCAGAAAAGAAATAGAATGAAATAAGGTTAACAAATTGCTGCTTTATATGGACATATCTACAGCTGTTGAATAGTCAGTACATTCAAAACCACCATTGTTGAATAGTCTGTTATGTCAATGGTTGAAATATGTGGGCTATACTTTTGGCTCTTGTTTTGATAACCTGGAAGGTCTTACCAATATACATTGCAGCCTACGAGTCTCCTATGCTTACTGTAATTGAGCATTCAGTGATTCATTTTGTAAACCTGTTTCTTCTGTGGCAGCCAATTCTTGTGCAATGTTTTCTAATTTGCTGAAAAATGAACTTTGAACCCTGTAAAAAAATGCATCTTTTGTGTTGATTTTGTCTCATTCAAACCAGTTAGCGAGTACTTGTCAGTTGATAAGTTTTATGGATATTTACATTTACACTTAGTCTTGGAACTATAGTTTCCAGATCATACTAAATATCTATGCACACAACTGATGTTGGGTACAATAGTATGTTGTTTGTGCACTAGAAGATTTATTTAGTAGTTTTGGTTTTACGCAGTCTTGATAACTAGTGTGGCATTTAAAATAAAGCATATTCATCAAGCTAGCAATTAACTGTCTATTTACATTACATTACTTGTCGTCGTGGAGATTGTTTGTCTAATTTATTATCAAGTTCAATTATCTTTTTTTTTATGTCCAGTAGTGTTGGAATCGTTAACAGATGCTGCAACAAATCATATAGTCTACATTTATACATTGTATACATTTTTCTTCCCATTATAACTTATTTTTAATCATTTACATGTAAACATTATCTGTCGACGTCATTGTTTCTGATTTGAAGAGGTTATAAATAATCGTTGATGCACACAATATGGTTCATGTTATTTATTGGTGCAGAAACGTCTTATTCACCAAGCTCTCTATTGCAAATGTTATAGTAATGTCATTGCTAATATGAAAGTACTGTAAACTTTATAAAAAAAGAAAATGAACAATATGACTTTGAAGAGTGCAATGTGTCCATCTGTCATTGATTGGTTGTTGAAGTATAATGGTTGTTGCCACTCTTCGTCTTGTATGTCATTATTAAACAGCAATACATTTACCTTTTATTTGATTCTTATTTAGCTCATATATAACCATGCAACTTGGAATTAGTTCTGCAACCATTTTGTGTCTTCATGGAAACCAGCCACATTCGCCTTAGGTATCTTGAACCATGTTTCACCATTATGTAAAATGCACATCTTTAGTTCAGTATGATCAGTTGTAGATTTTAGAGATATTGTCTGAGAAAGGTACATTGTATATAGATAACCCATCAGTATGTACATTTGTAGGATATGAAACACTGTATAATTCTCTTAATCATGTCATTAGTAGGTCATTAATAACTTCTCAGAATTATTTACTGATATTATTACAAGTATTGTTGATTAACCCATTTATCATGTAAACAAGTGTGTAGATTCTTGACTTTTCTTCTGTTTTTTAGTTGACTTGCTGATGAACCATTTCCTATCTGTGCTTCGGTAACTTCAAACTGTTTCCACTCAAAATGAATAAAAGTACATAAAAAACCTACAAATACTTTTGTAGAAACAGATACTGGGATAGATTGTTGGTATGATAATGCAGTGACTACTTTCTTACAATAGCCTAAAACTCAAAGTCTTATCTATTAATACTAAGGCATTTTAAGCTTTTGTACCGTTTATATTAGTGAACTCAAACACATTGTGACATGGATCTTTTCATAGTGACTTCAAAACATTTTGCTGAAATTTAGGTCGTCTTGTTGACATTGTTTGTTGCTGAAATTACATTTATTGTCGCTATGTTATAATTAGAAATATGAGCTGTCTGTCAAGGAAGGTAATACTGATAACACAATTAGTTAACTTGTTTGAGAGTAAAGTAGGAAAAAACTACATACCGGTAACTACTTGTATTGATGTGTTTGTATTGACTAAAGCTTGTATAGGGTTTTGTTATGAGTCACAGATGGGAAGTGTTACATACACAGGTCAGTGTTAGAAGATTGGGCTGTATACTATACTCATATACAGTGTGAACAGAATGTTTTGTACAGAGTCTATATATATATTAAAATACCACAATAAGAACATACCTATAGCTTTGTTGTGTTTTCACTCTAACTTTGTTGTTTCAGTGAACCTGGTGTATAAACTCCTAGGAGTTTTATTAAAGTGTTCTAGGACTGACATCTCAACTTATCAATGATAGAACAGTTCACCATACTTGGTACAACAAGTATACCTAGGACTATTGTAAAGGCCCTCTCTTACCAGTTTACTTAAGTTTCTACATAAATCCTTAACTCATGCACTAATTGAAGACTTGAGCAAAATCTTAATGCCACTATATATGGCGAACATAGATAAAACATAGAGAGCACAGATAGTGAGAAGAAGAAAGAATGCTAGTAGAAAGAAATGAAGGGTTTCGGAAAGAATGACAGTTAAGTATGAATGAGGGAGAAGCAAAGCTATGAGGGAAATAAGGAAGAGTGGATGGATGGAATGCATTATGTAAATGTTTTGTTTGTTTGATAAATTTGTGTACACCTACTATTTCAATGTTCTGCTCAGCAGTCTGGGCTTCATTACCAAATAATAAAAGTTGACAATTTAAGGAATGGAGATTGTGAGTGCTGTGAAACATTTGTAGGCGTTCGTTAGTAAACTGGGTACAATTAAAAAGATAACAAACATTTAATTGACTTCTTATTGTATTGAGCCCTGATTTTCACCTTTTGGACAGATTTAGGATTTTGAGATATGATAATATATAAAATAATTGCATATCTCCATAGTTTGCATAAATTATCAGGTAAAATAGTAACAAAGTGTTGAGGGGATGAACCTTCTAAAACAGCCAGCGCACTGAGACATTTCTAACGTCTGGATTCAAACATGAAAAGTCCTGGCCCCATGTTCACTAAGCTTCTCAGGTTCAGGATCAAGATCAGACTAAAGTTTCAAAATGAATAATTTCTGGACTTCTGTAAACTTGATTTTTCTATCCATTGACATGATAAATGTTGTTTTAGACATAAAATGCACAATATGAAAATATGTCTTGCAGAAAATTATCTATAATAAAGATGATCCTGTTGTTTAGTGGGCTCAAATTTTCATAACAGTCGCAACTATAAAATTGATATTTTTTTCATAAAAAAGCTTCGAATTCCGAAACGTTTGGAGTACATATTTAATTAAATACCAACAGTCAAGAGTAAACTAATTATAGTAGGTTTTAAAATAAGTCCATGGTTAACGAATGTTTAACTTGAGCCTGATCTTGATCTTAATCGGAAAAGCTTTGTGAACAATGGGCCAGTAGTCAATAGTATAAAAAAAATGATATGATAATCTACAATATGGAATAAATGTCAGTGCTCCTGTAACGGGTTCAGACGCGAGCACTCACTGACAATCAAATTCGTGGATTTCCCCACAGGAAATTCGTGGGCGAATTTAAAGTGCCCGGGAAGTGTGTAACCGTAGGGTTCAGGTGAAAAGTTGTTGGTGAGATGACCGGGTGGCTCGGTAGCTCTATCAGTGGTAGAGTGTTCGCACGGTCAGCGAAAGACCCTGGGTTCGAGCCACAACTTTTCACATGTTACATTAAGTGCATAAAGAAGTTCTTTACGTCGTGTGTGAAAATTGGCGTGGCAAGAAATGGCTAAAGTTAACCAAAGATGTATATAGTCAATCATAAGGGGAAATACATGGCAAGCAGTCTCTGATACCATGTATAAAACATGATGAGCATTATTTCAAGTTGTGCATCCTGCGTTCCGTTGTGTTACAATTCATGCAGAAAGTCCGTAGGCCCGTGTCCAGCTTTGTACAAGTGCAACAGGGACACCGTGATAAAACTCTCTTGCATCGTCAAAAACGATTGTTTAGCTTTTAAAACGAACAGTTTCTGTATTTCTTAAACAACATTCAACTAAGAACCACAAAAAGCAATTTTCATTCGGACTCCTTGATTTTGTTAGTGTCAATCGATGTAAAAATAATGCATTATTTGTAAAAAAAATGACTTTATGAGAGTATGCCCCGTACCCCCCTGTAATATTTTCTCACTCTGAGGTTCATCTGAGCCTTGACAGCTAACGTATGATATGATGTATATATGTTGAATAATTTGTTTTTTATGCTAAGTTTAATGCAAGTCTACACATTTCTAAAGAAAAGCGACCATTAGCTTATTAAAATGTTACATCAATTTATCTATCTATCTTCCAATAATGTCAAACCCCTGTTGGGGACCTAGACGTAGATTTATGTAATTTAGGAATGACAGCGTTGTAACATGAGGTAAGCGTTTTAGAGCCGTCAGTAAAGGGCGACAACTTTCCTTTTCCGGTTAACTTTGCATTTGGCAGGTACAAGTATTTTACTACTTTTCAATCCACATAATCCTCATCAATCAACGCTGAAATTTATTTTGTAAATGCAAAGGTTACATGTCTTAACTATAAATGAGCACACCCATGTAATCATTTTGATCAAGATACATCATAGAGCTCCAATATTTGCTATCATTCACAGACTGTCCGATTACTGTTGTGTCCGAAATATAGAAACCCTACAAGTAAACTACAGACTTACACGTGAAGATCAAGAGTTTAAAGTCATGTTTTAGCAGTTTAAACACTATCTTTTCTGTCATACAAATCTCAAAGCAGCACCGAGGTAGTGTTTGTGTGTTTGTTTTTTAACGAACACAAAAAATTGTGCAGTTTTCTGTACCCTCTCGATCATTTGCGAGTTGGTGTCTAACCTGTAAGTTCAAGGCTTTTATTCTATCATAATGGGATATTTCATAAACAATGATAATCCAAATTTAACAACAATGGTACATTGAAGTAATTTAAGAATACCACCAAAAGTATCCAATGTAGATAGAAGTTAGTTCTTCATAGAAAACCATGCATTTGTGATAGTTTTTGATGTGTCAAATGCAAGGTTCTTCACCTTTACGTTAAAACACGTAGCAAGGCCAGTTGAATTGTGAAACCAAATTATGCAACATTTGTACAAATCAAGCACTACCAAACTCATTTAAACTATTTCAAAAACAAACTGTCCTGAATGATCACTTTGACTGTCTAAATCAGTAAACGGCGGCATTAAATTAGATTGTTTACACTATGCAGCATGACTGTAGCCATTTTGTGTACTAGGTTAAACAGGTCAAATATTAGAATCTTATTTTAAGCGAAAAAGTTTTAATCACGAAACATGTGAATGCAGGTCAGTTCTACTTACCAAATAAATTGTTTTAGTGTATATGTCGTCACTACATACTATTACTACTATAATTTTATCCTAAAAATGATTTCTTTAGAGCACATTAAAAACGGCTGCGTTGTTTTAAGGAAATAATCAAACTCAAATTTTCGTCTAATAATCTGGCACATCTAACTAACATCTTATTTGCATATGCGCACGCAGTGATATTCATACACGAATGGCTGAAATGTTACATGTCTTTGGTTTAAGAGGCTGTTAAAGTATGTCAATGTTGATTTGTTGTGCATGTAGCCGAAAAGTATTGATTTAACTGATTTTTCTGCCTCTGAATGTTCCGACAGGTTTGTTGTTGGAACAATGCTACATGTTTTTTAGCTAAATGTGAAGAACCCCGCATTTGCCCCCCTCCAAAAATAGCTCAAATGCGAAGGGTTTTCTTTGAAGAACTAGATAGAAGTGTGAAGTGTTTTCCCTAACATTTCCATATGAAGTCACAAATCCATAGCTTCACAGTCCATCCGTGCTTATTCAAGTAGTCTGTTCAATCCATAACGTTTCAGCGACACTGAAAATTTCTGTTGACATTGAAGTTGCTGCCTGGTATCAATAGTGCAAATTTAATATTTTGGCATACCTGTAATGCACTCCTCTATTGGACTAGAGCACTTCAGTTTTGCTATCTTTACTGTTTCCCTTCAATCCATATCAAATGTATCTGTTTCTTTTTTTCAGACCCTCAAAGGAACCATGGCCAAGTCCAAGAATCATACCAATCATAACCAAAGTAAGTATTGACGAGGAACATCTGGCGCGCTTCATTGAGTGGCCTGTGAATGCACACATGTTGTTACTCAATCATGAATTTTTGCAGTTAATAGCAAACAAGATTATTTAATAACTAATTACTTGTTTTAAATATAACAATTGCTTCACAATCATATAATTACCGTATATTAAATGCAATGTATGTTTGATTATTCTTTATCGCAGAAAACACATTATTTTCTACAAATGAACAAACTTATTTGATGTTTTAACAAATGATGATGGTTCCAATTCATGTGAAAAGATTCATGACTGTACAATATGACATGATTTATTTATGTAATTCTGATTATTACAGACAAGAAGCAGCACAGAAATGGTATCCACCGACCAAAGAGACAAAAGCATCCTGACAACAAAGGGGTAGGTCATATGATTAGTCACATAGCTGTAAAATAATTATTGATGATATGTCTGAACTCTACACTTATTTCAATTTTATTGACTGCTTTAGAGCTTTTCTGGAGACGGTTTAAAGGGGTTGTGCTAATAAGTTTGGTTCCTAAACATTGTAAGTAATATGTGCTGGGTTTTAATAACTTTATGGTAGAAAGAAATTTTACAAACAATTAGTCCTGTAAAACCCTATTTATTGAATTTGTTTTTCCACATGTACTGAATATATATATTGCTGTTGAAATATTGTATACAGATATAGCATGGCAACTGAGATTTTAGGCACATAGTATGTTGACATGTTTAACAATGAGACCCACCCAACACTCTAGTTGATACTTCCACTCCAATGAACTACAGTGTATCTGTTCTAACTCTGTCTGTAACTATTATTGATATCCACTGGTAACACTTGCCTTTACACATTTTCTCCCACCATGTCTTTCCAGGTTGACCCAAAATTCTTGAGGAACATGAGATTTGCCAAGAAACACAACAAGAAAGTGGTGGCTGTGAAGTAGATGCTTTTAGCTCTGGCGGCTTGGATTTGATGGGCCATGTAGCTGTTGTTTACATTGAAATGATCTATTAAATTCTGGTTGCTGAATCCAATTGTCTTTGTTATTCCCTTTGAATATGTTATTGACAATATTATTCAACAAAGTTTTCCAAGGTTTATTTCTTAATAGACGTTTTTTGTATCATTTAGATATTATAGTTATTTTTGAAAATAATTTTGTAAGTTTCACCGTCATAAAAGTACATTTCTAAACCCGTAACGGGAGAGGAGAAAGATTATTGATTTTGAAAAAATCTATGATGAATTTTGTAGAGTGGAAATGGCTGCTTGTATGTCACTATACTGAAGAGCTTGTAACTTAGAGAAATCAGTGCTGGCTTTTTTGTGTAATGAAAGAATATTTAAAATCTTCAATAAAACACAAAGTTTAAGGATACCATATATAAAGTACACACATTTGTCATCGATAAGCACCAGCTGTCACATAGAATGCCTACTGTAAGTAATAGATCAGATATCCAGAAAATGGGTCATGTTTTAATTGACAAAAAAAATGGCTTTAAGCTCCCAGAAACGATCATACCCACATCAAATACTAAGTTACATGCACCCACAGAAAACAGTCCTGAAATGCTGTGTTGATAAAGCAGAAATGTCAAATTAGTTGTACCTTTGTGTAATGTGAATAAGAAGCTATGTGAGGCAAGGCTTTAAGAGTACATGCTGTGTTTCTGTAACTTGCCTTTATAGCATTAACAGTCTATTCTTACTTTCAAGAGACTGACACATACACTTAACACCTGCACAGGGTACATGATCTCTATTTGCAATAGACATACATACACCATCTTCAGTACACCCACTTATATGAACTATGACATTTCGGATAGTGTCCATTGTATTTGTTCACAAGACAGATCTTTAAATTTGCATGGTTTAGGGGTCTATAGTGAACATAAGTTTTGTGTTTGATGTAGATATCTGCTTTTTGATTGGTAAAGTGCTCATGTATTTAGTTACACAATGTCATCATGTTAACATGGCCACATATTGTCCTCGATATCTTGGAAAACAACACATGTATTACTATTATATAAGAGTGACCCTTGCAAAACCAAATGTCAGATATTGGCTCTGTATGAAATCTAGGAGGAATTTGAACAGTTGACATCTGATATTGTCAAAATATACTATTAGAAATCCTTATTTGCCACAATGATGGGTTAAATGTATTTTGGAGCTATATTGACCTGCCTAACAGTCACGCATACATGTTAGTGTCTGGCATCACGCCTGAAGATCTGAAGTACACTATTGTAAAGTGTTGCTAGAAACATTGGAAAGTTTGTTATACAAGTGAAAGATTCACGTATAGTATGTCACCCCGTCATTGTTTCTCTGAACGTTCGGAGCAAATTGTTTACATGGGCGAACAACTCTGTATCGACTGTATTTTACATATGTATCATTTTAAGCCAAGCATAGTTCAATAAGAGGCAGCTTATAGATTGGTAGAAATGTTTGTTGGTCCCTAAATGTAAAGTGACTTAAGTCCTTATACATTTATGATTTCAGAACTGTGTTATAAACAATAATAAATCTTTGATAAAGAACATATTTTTTCAGATTAAAAAATCATTATACATTCGTTACCATTCAAGCGTAGGTTGCCCAGTCCGTAACGATTGTAACTCTTTTCTTGAAGTCTTCAGTTTGGTTTTGGCTGCTGCTATGCGTATTTCCTTCGCGGACAGACTTTCATATTTCTAATGCTGCATGTATTTTCCAACATGTCCAGACTTAGTGCGAATGTACTGCTAATTGTGGATACGTATGAAGCTGGTGGTATAAGTTCATGTACATGTCTTTATCCAATGTTCATATATGGAGCTTTGAACATTTTGTACTAGTTTTTTGAACATTTTGTGCTAGTTTTTTGAACATTTTATACTAGTTTTTTTGAACATTTTGTACTAGTTTTTTGAACATTTTGTACTAGTTTTTTGAACATTTTGTACTAGTTTTTTTGAACATTTTGTACTAGTTTTTTAAACATTTTGTACTAGTTTTTTTAACAACGAAACATGGCTAAGACCACCTCACGTGTGTATTGTTCTTGTCGCTCTAGTAAGAAACATTGACAAGGGGTATCATTAGTGACATATTAAAGTGGAACGTGCTACATCGATTATGTTGCGAACCAGTCAGAATGCTCCTGGTTGTGTTTGTTGTAATTTCCTTCATACACGTATTTAGTACCTTAAATGTGATGTATCAAAGCCAGGTAATACGCTGTACGGGAGATACTAAACGTTAGAAGGAACACGTACATCGATTGGTACATATCATGCATCCTGCTCATTGAACAAAGAACTGAATAACAGGATTCAACATGTTTATTACAAAAGTACAAATCAATCAAAAAATCAATACACACAACATTATTTGACTGAAGAACACAATGGAGCACCGATCAACAGAACCCTTTGTTGTTGATTTTGCTGAATACATGTATGGACAGTATGAATAAGTGTGAAAATGGCAATGTTTTATTGGAAATTTCAACTACATGTTGCTATGGAAACAACAGAAAGTCAGTGACCTCATTAAAAGAAAAATGGTTACTGAGAGCGGACCAGCTTCTTCTCTAACTTGGCCCTCCTCCTATCTACCCTGCTTTGCTTATTCTCCATTTTGTCCTCCTTCTTCTCCATTTTGTCCTCCTTCTTCTCCATTTTGTCCTGCTTCTTCTCCATTTTCCTCACTTTCTTCGCCTGCCAGAACGCTTTCTTTTCCTCGGGTGACATGGCCTTGAATAACGCTATTTTCTCCTGTCTCTTCAGCTTTCGGTTGGCCTTCATCTCCTCAAGTTTGGATTCCTTATCAGCCCATTTTTGTTGGAACTTGGCGATTTTTTCTGTCTTGCCTTTGTCGGACCATTTATCGAGTTTCTTGTTGCGTTTTTCTGCAATTTTAGCCCAGAAAGCTTGCTTCTTTTCCAATTTTTCAGCTTTCTTTGTTTCCTTATCAGCTTCTTTGTTGGCTTTTTTAGCGTCTTTGTTCTGTTTCCTCTTCAGCCAATTCTGTCTCCTGGCCTTGCGACGAGCTTTCTTTTCTTCCCTTGTTAGAATCCTAGAAAGAAAAGAATTACAGTGTGTAAAATGGCTTACGTTGAAACAAATAGTGCACATGTGCAAGATATTCCTGTACTAGTTAGAGGTAGTTTACGATAATTGCATGATTTTTTCTGTCTTTTCCCGCCAAGTAGGATAGAAAGTGTGAGCTTTGTCTGAATAGCACTTATTTTTATGATTATCGAGACCATAGGAGGTAACTTTAAACTATTCATAAGAAGACAATGTAAACAAATACTGCTAGTGTAAATCATGCTTTTCTTGGACCCACAGGTGCGGTCCGAAATATTCTTAACATTGGGTGTAATGGGAAGTGGAAATAACATGTATGTTTAGAGGACTCGGTCGTAACAGCTTACCCATCGTCTTCAGAATCATCGTCATCAATGTCAATATCGTCATCGCTTTCAAGAAGAACGTTTAAATCATCATCATCGTCGTCTACAATCAGACTGTCTTCAAATTCCTCGACACACTCTTCAGTGACGTCTTCGTATGGCGTTCTCCAGTAAATGTCACAATCGTCGGCACATGGATCGACGCTGTAAGATAAATAATCAACGATGGATAAGCTAACAAATGACATCAAACGTAATGTAACGTTGTCTATCATGAACACGCACTCACCAAACGCATGTGATATAGGTTGAAAATGTCTCATAGTTATGCTCTCGAGACTGCCAGGAACGACAACTCAACTTTGCATGGGAGATTGGTTATGCACATGCACGATTAAAGTTAAGAAACAAATAATAACTGCAAACTTACAAGCAAGTGGCATTAGGAATGGAACAACTGGCAAACTGACAAGGATCTACCAGACATTTAACTTCGACATCATCGTCATCACATTCTGAAAACAGACACACGGAATCATGCTATAATGCTGGTATAACGATCATAAATAAGGCTCAACTGCCTAGTAATTGTGATATTTGCGATTGTAAATGGTATTCGGTTTCTGATATTCGCAAATATTGTAGACATTTTGTTATTATTGCATCAATGACACTAGAAGTTTAACGTAGAAGTAGTTAGTCGCTGATGTAGTTATGTTGTGGCGGTGTTATCTCACATACCGGTGAACTAGATCAGACAACAATGGGTTCAGTCACGGTCCTTTCTAGTTCAAACGTTCAACTAAAAAAACTTTAACATAGGAAATGCCTGAGTAAATATGTCCGGTGAACACTCAAGAGAGTTTCAAGTATACTGCCTTGTGATACTTCTCTAGTCAAAGTATCATCGTATACAAGTGCGTCGTTACTTTCAATGGACCAAGATCCACATTTTAACATTAGCCAGGACATTAAGTAGGTCAAACGGAAGTGCGCGTTGACAACGAGGTCCACCCAAAACCTGATATGATACATCACTTAAATGAACTAAATTTCTATATCTTTTCTTACTCTTTCTGTTCTTAATATAAAACATACAAAGCTAGTTGTTCGCACCAGAAATTGAAAATCAAATTAAACCAAAACAGAACATGAGAGCAGAACTAAATTAACTAAAGACGCTGGTGAAATGCCCCTTAGTTATAAATGTCCACCTGGTAAATTCCAAATAACCCGACATGTTTTGCTATTCTCGAGGACCACACACCCCTTACTATTTGATATTTAGAAACGTATCTAACTAACCTATCAATCAATAACTCAATGTCAGTCGAGAACGTTATCGCAGGAGATCTATCAATCGAGAGTTTTTGGCATTCTAAGACAACACTGTTTTTCACAGGTAACCGAAAAGTAATAAACACACCTGGACGCCAGGTTTCTGGCACTTGTAAAAAAAACGGACATTCTCCTAGGGCAGGGGTAGATGGGGTGGGGAGAGTAATGTATGTTAAGATCGGCTTATCGGTCTGCTTTCGATTTCGGACACTGATAACGTCAACTAACAGGGTTCTTACAGGTAGAGTAAACTTTAGCTTTCTCTGGGATGGGGGGGGGGGGAGCATCTAGTAGATGGGAGTTCTTGAAAACATTAATAGAAATCTGATCGGTTATAGGATTGAAAAGTTGTCCAGCATCAACAACAATATTAGTGTCTGAAATGTCGTCGGGGGTATAAAATACATTTCTACGAAGTAACGCATCAAAGTCTCCCAGATTCACACCTCGACGTCATGTAGAACATGTTGTCATCTGTCCTATGAATGCAACAGCCGATGTTTTGACGATAATGAATGACTCTTTTTATCTAGCCAGGGAAATCTAAGAACTATACTGTTATGGTACCCATGTAGTCTATAGCAATGGGACCACGGTTGTACCGGTGCTATATTGGTTACAGAACTGAACGGTCTGCACCGTTATGCTACATTGTAATGTTTATGTTAACAGTTTGAGGTAGACCTTTTGTTCACAAAGCGCGCTATAGAGCATTGTATGGAAATCCTCAACGTATTTGAACTAAACCATTCGCCCCCTATTTTTATTAATGAACTTGAAAATAAATATGCTGAATATGTACAATACTTGCTAAAATCAATGTTTCGGAAATGATCATTTAACTCAGATAAGCTTCTTAATGGCGTTTTGTTATTTGTTTGATGTATCCGCATTCTAGTGTTATAGTTGTAGAAAGCACCTACCTGGCATGATGCACTCCTGATTGCAGCATTTCTGTACTCCTCCACAGTCAAAGTCATCCACACATTCGTTCTTTAATGCATACGTTTGTACATCAGGGCATTCTCCGGGCTTCTCATCTGTTTAAAAAGGAAGAGAAACTTGTACATATAATACGTAGACATTTGAACATTCGACCACTGTTCTAGTGCTAATGTTAATTACAAAAACACGTTGATATTCGCAAAGCTCAATCAACTACACTACACTGAAACATGTTGTATTGTTTCTCTCGTCCTACATGTATGCAATAGTGTCCTAATTAACACAAAGAACAACAGTTTCTTCATCGTATAGCAATACTTACTGGATATCTTCTCTCAAAATATGTACATGTCTAAATGTTTAAAGGCAGTTCGTAATAACTTCTTTAATATAATGGCACACTTGATTTGTTTTCGAACTGTATGTGGATCTTGTCTGATTTATCATTTCTAATTCATAAACTTTCTATTTATCTTTTTATTCCTAGAACCAAATATTGTTTAGCCATCTGTAAAAGAGTCAAGTTAGTTTGTCGTGTTACACTAAACTATTACAATCATTCAATCTATACATCGTGTTACACTAAACTATTACAATCATTCAATCTATACATCGTGTTACACTTAAGTATTACAATCATTCATTCTATACATCGTGTTACACTAAACTATTACAATCATTCAATCTATACATCGTGTTACACTAAACTATTACAATCATTCAATCTATACATCGTGTTACACTTAAGTATTACAATCATTCAATCTATACATCGTGTTACACTTAAGTATTACAATCATTCAATCTATACATCGTGTTACACTTAAGTATTACAATCATTCAATCTA
>ENA-OREC01000299-OREC01000299.1-marine-metagenome-genome-assembly--contig:-NODE-299-length-17378-cov-13.553494_pt1 | contig 17378 bp, 3 predicted proteins | sample MGYA00248626_ERZ508543 | MGnify/ENA primary metagenome ERZ508543 (study PRJEB26211, sample SAMN05518279) | marine metagenome | isolation source: Puget Sound, Washington, USA | host: Bankia setacea...
CACATACTTCAGGCACATACTTCAGGCACATACTTCAGGCACATACTTCAGGCACATACTTCAGGCACATACTTCAGGCACATACTTCAGTTCCACAGTTAGAACATTTTGGCTAGACAATCTTGTGTTCATCAATCATCTTTCAGTCATATTTGTTTTTCTTTTTGGAACTGACTACGTCAGTCCGTTTATTTTCATGATTTTAGACAAAGACAAAGATATAACAGCAGTGAATACATAATTGGTACATTATATACACAACTTGCTCAAATATTTTGTCATCATATTGCATTTGAAATTCTTAGTATGACAGTAAGTTTCCAAAACTTAAAATATTGAGTATGTTGAAATGTTTTTTCGTTCTTTCACAACAAAAATAATATTTAGTCATATTTTAAACCTTATAATAAGTTATCATTGCTATTTTGTTCTTATCGTGTTAACCAAATCATGAGGTTTTGACTACCTGCTCAGTCTTTCTCTCAAACAAAAGATCTTTAGGTCAATTTTACTTGATCAAAGCTTTCAGACATTGGCGCTACTATATACAAAGGATATAATTTTATAATCTCTTACAAAATATACAAGATCGTAAATGAAACAAGCTGTATGAGTGTATGGTGGTTCTATATTAGATGATTTCAAGTTATACAGAGCTGGAATATTGACCTGAGCCTTTTGACCTTCATGCATGAATATATTTAAAGACAATGACACTGTTCCCACATATTTCAGTTTGCCAATCAATGGGTCTCTTTCAATCAGTAGTAAGTAAAACATATGCAACTTAAGCCATATATCAAAACAATTTTATCAAATGTGTTTTCTTTTTAGGCTACAAATACTACCCATTTTACCGATTTATTTTAGAACAAATGCAATCTTCATAAAAAAACGCATGAAAACTGTCTAGCCAAAAGTTATTTCAGAAGGCAGCTCAGCTTTGTAATTATGCTTATAAAGGTCACAAGAATCAGGTTAACATTGGTGACTATTACAACATATGTGTTAAGTTGTGAGTTATGTGATTGTTATAGTAGATTTACCTGGTTCTGTACAAGTCTTTTCTTCCTTTGGTTCTTGTTTGACTACAACTTCTCCTATAAGTATGATAGCTACACATTAAACAAACACTTGAACTTGCAACCAGCAATCTTAACTTAAACTTGCAACCAGCAATCTTAATTTGAACTTGCATGTAGCTAGGACTTTGTTTGTATTGGTTTTGACGATATTTAATGAGGGGGCTTATTTGACATTTAAGTCAATCTTCCATAAGGCCCTCAATTTTGTTTAGATTGATTGTGAAATCACGCACAAATCCGTTCCTGGAACCAACCAGTACTAAGCAATAAGGGCAGTTTCTTGATCAAGAAAACAACAGGGGCCTTTGATGGGACAACCTGTTTAAATACAAATAAGTTCAATATTGTACCTGCTGAACAGATTCTCGATGTGGGCTGCAAACCTTTTTGTGTATATGCAGGGTCAAAGGTTTTAGCAGACTTCTCATTTGCTGTTCTGAACTCTTATTTCATACCAAAAAGACTCTTCCCTTATTCCTTAAGTTTTCTTACTTAGAACTTTTTCCCCCAGAGGCCAATCAGGTTCCTACTTTTCAAAGCCTAATGCAAGATTTCCAACAGTTCACTCATCCATTTTTCTAACAAATGGTAAATGATAAAGGAAGACTGGAGATTCAAAAATGTTATCTGCATTTTATCTGTATATATATTAATCACTTTCTGTTAAAACACTGCTTATGGAGTTTTAACCATCTCATAATGAGACACTTAAATCTGTTCTTTGCTGATCTAACAAATATACAACTAGGCGACTTCCAGAATTTTAGAATTACATTTTTCTTGTGCTTTTACCTTTATCATTCTCCTCCTGGACTAGAGATTGCCTGCAAGATGAAGCACGACTCCTAGGTCTATCCACTTTCTTTACCTCAGTCTCTGGTTCGAGGTCTTCTATTAAAAAAGACAAAGATTGCTTAGCAAATTTATGTGTAAAGTTTTAATTTCAGGGCGTAAAAGCCAAGGGTTTCTGTAAGATTGACTAAACATGCAGGTAGAAAGAACCCTTCTCCATTTACACCTTGTAATACACTGCAGTTTATCGTAATTCATTTACTCGAAAAATTTGGCATTAAGTAAACTGTGTAAAGTTTTGTCAGTATCAGTTCATCTGTTAAGGAGCAGTTGCGCTTACAAGACATTTGGACAGACGGATGGACAGGGTGATTCCTACAAACCCCACTATTCCCTCCCCCCCCACCCCCAAAAATGTTTTTTATTAAAAAATATTATGTGGCTATAATAAGTGACTGTGCACAAGAGTAACAAACTCCCCACCCACCTTCATCTTCCTCCATACCTTCCTCCTCTTTTTCTTCTTCTTCTTCTTCAACCTCTGCAGCTGGATTCTGATGTTTTTTCACCTGAAATGCAGAAACCAAATAAGTCATGCTGCACACCATACACACATATTTTCCTGTCTTGTTTCCAATGAGAATAGCTTCAAGATACTCATTCATTAAATACACATGTTTCAACTTACCATCCCATTGTACCACTATACAATGCAATATTTTAAGCTTGAAGACTGGTAGCCCTCGGTATTAAATTTTAATTGAAAAAACGTCATGCAGAAGCCAACACATTTCAGTTGTACACCAAAGATGACGAAAATCTTACAACTAATGTGATGCTTTGCCCATTGTGAATTTTTTAATGATTTTACTGGACCAACTCATTTTTACCATTTATGGCCTAAACGCTTTCACATACATGTAGACTGGTATACAAATTGAATACTTGGTTATGTTTGTTCATCATATTTAAATGTATTATGCTATACTATACAATTATGCATTAAAAATAAAAGCAATGTGTTGAGGACAGCAATCTATATTATCTGGCGTTGAACAACATCCTACCTTAGAGAGTTTCTTTGCCTTTGTTATAAGCTTCTTATTCACGGCTGAGACTGCAGCAAATGCCATACTCTGTGTCAACTTTCCTATCCCCAATTTCGACTTTCTCACTTTACTTAACAGCCTTTCCTCCTCTTCTTCCTTGGTCAAGAAGAGTTTCTGAGTTCCCAGTTTCTTCAGAATGCGTTCATCCTCTGCATCAAGTCTCATTTTCTTCACAAACAATTTTCTCATTCCGTATTTATGCTGACTAAGATATTTCACACTGTACGGAATTTTATCTGGAAGTGGTTTTTCATCTTCCTCGTTATACACATCCCTCTCAGTCACCACAGATTCATCTAATTCATACTCATAGTCTATCTCTTTGGAGTCTCCTCTCCCATCTCTATTACTAGTAGGCTTTCTCTTATTTGTCGTATAACTCACAATCTTTCTTCTTTTCTTTTTCAGATCCAAGCCTATATCTTTAACATCTTCCGGATCCAGATTCTTCAACAACCTTTCTTCCGTTTTCCAATGAACCTTTCCAGATTCCGATATATTAATACCAGTAGCTTCCTGCAACTCTTCGGTAGTCTGATACTTTGCTTTCCAACCCTTTATCTTTGTGATATCTGTTGTCTTTTGTGGTGTTTTTGATGGCGATTTGTCTGGTAATCCACTTGGTCTTCCTAACAATATATTCTCATACTCTTGTTTCAACAGTTTCTGATACCTGAGCATTCTCATTGGAACTCCACGAAAACTTTGTTTCTGCTCATCCAGGGATTTCACATCAGTTACCCGCTTTGATCCAACGTCCATCTGCCTTTCCTTCATCATTTTCAATTGTGCCAACTTCTTTAACACACCGTCTGTCATCCAGTCCTTTCTCTGCTCTAGAACCACATGAGCCCGCAACACTTGCTTATTCTCAAATGACACAAACACAAAGCCGTCGATATCATCAATATCAGCTTCTGACTTTTCTAGTTCATCTTTCAGCTTAGCTTTCATAGCCTCTGTTTTTGGTGACCTGGTAACACTACCTTGGTTTTCTTTATTTTCTTCTATATATTCCTCTAATTCTTCACTACAGAAAGCCGTATCATTGCTGGTACTTCTCTCAGGCCAAGACAGAATATCTAGTGGTTTTGGTTCTACTATATTATTCACAGTAGTAAATTTTGGTTTACACTTGCTGGTGCCTTGTGTTTCATTCAATGATAAGTAACCAGACCTGTCTATTTCCAGAGTTTCATCATCATCTGATATCACAATACTTTCATTAGCTCTTGGTTCTGATATCATAATAACATCTTCATCATCGTCATTATCAACACTCTCTTTAATGAATTTATCTTTCACAGTGTCAACTATATCTTCCTTTTCCATCAAAGTTTCATGTTTTACCTCTTCATTCTGATTCTCATCTTCCTTTTCACTTGTTTCTTTCTTTATACTTCTCTTCAATTTCAAACCAAACATTTCAAATATATTAACAGACTTAGCAATCTCATCTACAACCTCTTCATTTTTCTTTGCTTGGTTTTGAACTGTTGTTTCATTCTTTACAAGGTTTATATTAGATTCATCCTTTTCTGTAACATCATCAGATTCATCAGCACTTTCCTCATCTTCAGAAGAATCTCCAGAATCATTCTGAGCATCCTCATCTTTACTTGTAACTTCCAAACTATTCCCTTTTGAATCAGTGTCCATCTTCTCCTCATCAGCAACCTTTTCTGTATCATTTTCAATTCCTTCCATTGAAACATCCTCACTTGACACATTAGTACTTCCGCTTTCATCTAGTTTATTTGCTTCATCGAACTCAGTCATTGTTTTATCACTATCACCAGTTTCATTTGTTTCTGGACTAGAAGCAGTAAGGTCATCAGCACTTCCAAACAGAGCTGTAAGTTGTTCATCCTTTTCCTTAAGAGCACTATTCACTTTATCAATTAAACAATTCAGATCCACACCACTATCACTTTTACTAGACTTATACTCATACTTAAAATCCTCTGGAAGATTGAGCTTTGCACTTTGTAATATTTTTTCCTTGACGGCATCTTCTTTAAAGTCAAGAGCTCTAACTGCACCATTTGTTGGACTAGCGTTTTTCTTGGTACTCTTTTTACCACTGCCTTTAGGTGATGCACTATTCAATACTGGTGTTGGGGTTTTGCTTTTACTATCTGGGGTGGTATCAGATTCTGCATCCTTTTTTCTCCCTTTAGAACTTTTCTCTAGTGGTGATTTTTTCGAAGAGCTTGATTTTGAATGTTTATCAGAAGCCTCACTATTGTCTTCTGGTTTCTTTACTTTGCTAGGGTCTTTCTTTTTGGGAGATTTCTTCTCAACAGATTCTTTTCCTTTACCAACCTTATCATCAGCTTTAGCTTTCTTTTCGGAATCATTTGAAGCTTTCACTGATGCTTTCTTTGGTGATTGTTTACGGGAAGGACTTGGACTTTGTGTCGGAGTTTTGTTTTTCTTTTTATTTCCGGAGTCTGGAGTACCTGTATTACTACTATCACTTGTGTCTTTGTCTTTCCTTGGCCTTCTTGGACTAGCACTACCTTTCAATTGTTTATTATTACTATCAGCACTAACTTTATCTTTCCTATCTGGTGTAACCAAGTCTTTATTACTACCAGCATCAGTACCTTTTTCATGTTCACTTGCTGAAGCAGGAGAACCCTTTCTACCCCTTTTCACTACAGGCTTTTTGTCTTCTTTCTCAGATTTAGTTGTAGAATTTTCAGCTGATTTTGGTTTGCGACCCCTTTTTGGAGTTACTGGTGCAGATTTTGTATTACTCTTTGGTTCCTGCTTATCAGACTCCAGAATGGTTTTATCTGATAGAGTAATAGCTGATTTCAGATCTTTCAAACTCAGGTCATCCTCATTCCGGTCCTCCATATGTTTAGTCAAGGCGACCCCTTTGTCCTTGATAGGGGATTTTGTGACGTTCATCTTGCTTCCGGGCTTCATTGCCATCATTTCTTTAGTCTGCTTCAACAAGTATCTCTCCTTACCAATCTTTTCCAAACCACTATTTTCTACTTTCTCTATATCAGACAAGTAAACAAACACCTTTGGTCCCTTAACATTAGCTATAGCTTCAGTTACGTTACCATAAACTGGTGTTTTTGCAGTTTCCTGTTCAGAATCAGCTACAACAAGTATATCTTTCACAACTGGTTTTCCTTTGACAAGTTTTCCGTTAACATCACTTCCATCAGAGTCTTCTAGGATTCCGTTAACAATTGCTTCATTGAGTATACTTAAGAAGCTGATTTGCTCTAAGGCCTTGGGAAATTCATTTGGCTTATTAAAGTCTTCATCTTTCACGTCTACTATCTCTTCTGGTTGTCTGTTTTGCCAGTTTAAAATATTATCTGACTTCAATGAGTTTTGCTGTAGAGTTCTTCCTTTGATGCTTGCACCTGATGTTTTTCTTTCTGCTTTGGGTGACACGTAATCTTAAAACAGAAAAGGAAAGTAGGTTTACTAAGAACTAACAAGCTCTATTTATTAAACGTTAAAATCTGTGTAAGTAATTGCCTTGCTGTTAAAGTCATTGCACAAGCCCTATTCAATAATTTGAACTGTGCATCAAAATTTATGACCAAATAACCTTTAATACAAAAGTTAAGAATGTAAAATTTAAATCCTGAGCTGCTAAAATTAAGTTAAGACTTTGAAACTAGAACAGCCATATAAGGTTAGTAGTGCCGAAATATAAGGACTTCTAATGGTTGGTAAACACAATTCAAGGAGTTTGTTTTGGTTATGAAAACAAGTTCATTCAAACAAATATGTTTGTCTTCTAAAAATATTAGTTACTTTGCCAATATAAACTCAAATTAACATCAAATTGATATTTAACAAATATTAATTCCAATTTAAATCAAATTGATATTTAACAAACTAATTACCTGTGTGCACACTGTCCTCATTTACATGTCTCACACTCTTTAATGGTTCTCTTTCTGGACCTTCTCTCGATGCTACTCCTCTTCTGTGAACACAAAATTATAGTTAAAGTTTTACAGCAACAAAACATGACTTATCATTTATATTATGTACTGCATATATTTCAGGTACTTATTGGAGATAATATTAGGAAGATTTTGATTCTCATTTAAGACTCAGGTATTCAACTTACAACCAATCAAAGTGAAACAAGGGGAGAAGATGGAGAGGTCCTGGCATAAGAATGAATTATAAGGATTTGGAGAAAGAGTGGTTACTTTTTCTTCTGATGATTTGTCACTCTTATTCAAAATCAATTTACAAATTCATTAATTAATTGTCCTAAATTCACTGCATTTCTTTAACTTGACAGCCTGGATAGCTGGCTTCGAGTGCAGGATGCCCTGGGTTCAATCCCTGATCAAGACAGCTCCATACCAAAGACGATAATACATGATACCAGTAGTTCCCTGGTTTAGCACTCAACATAAGAAGGGAAACACATCTTTCAGGGCATTATGGAAGACTGACTGTCCAATAAGTCCCCTCATTAAATACCGTCAAAACAAACAAACAAACTTTCAGGATGTTGCTTGATGAAAGGGTTTTATAAAATTACTTGAATAATCGTTACATACTCAAAATGAGCCGAAATTTTAGCATTACAAATAACAAGTGGTTTATAGTGTTACCCATTATCAACATATACACATAGATAAGGTACTAGTTAGGAACAAAACTATAAAAAAAGTCCAAAACAAACAAACAAACAAACCCACCTTCCAGTGCGGAACGTTCGCTGCTGCTGCTGCTTGGTTTTGTCAATGTTACACTGTTTGGTTTTAGCTGGTGGTTGTACACACTTGGGTCTACCCCTCATCTTACAGGCATGGACACATAGCGGCTCACTATCCTGTAAATATAAAACAATGAAAACTTACTTTGTGTTATGAGGATGTAAAACTAATTACTAAATGGTACCAAAGTAGGACACGAAAGTCTAGAGATTTATTCTTATCACCCTGCCAAGTGGTTAACTTTAAGATGCAAGAAAGACGATTATTTTGCAACATATAATGTATTTTTCTGGTTTTACCATACCCAGTGATATGCAGGACGAGCAAAGATTTTGAGATTTTCATGCCCTGCAAAGTATTCTTGTTTGCAGCTAAAATTAAATATGCAAGTTGTAAATGAAGTACTTGTAAGTATATACACTAAATTAGGCTTAACCCAACTTTGTAGAATTTATGTGATTTACATTTGTACTTGATACTATTCAGTACTGTTTAAAAGTTAACTGTAAGTATAATGTTGTGGTTGATTATCATGAGTTGATGCTTTCTATCATTGTGATCAATAATTGATTGTACAGTGATTGCCCTTTACTAACTGTAGTAACAGAGTGTGAATTATACATATTTAAATATCAGGTAATAAGACACTACTGGGGAAACAAGATCACTGTCTATAAAATTGATTTCAACGTAAATCTTTATTTCTCTATAAACCTTGATATAATTTTCCTTCCTGATTTCTCAATCACAAACTTAAATATTCAGGTGGCGCGTTTCATCAATAATCCTAGGTGCCTAAGTATGGTTTACTAGCTCTACCATTGGTCAGTTTGCCATGCCTAGGTGAGATATCAGTCCTAGGCCACTTTAATAAAAAGGCACCCAGCTTTGTTCAAAGAGAAATGCATCTAAGCCAGGATCAAACCGGTTTAAGCCAAAGCATGCAACTCTGATATAAGCATGTTGAAATTAAAATCACAAACTTGAAACTGCCTTAATTAAAGTATAAAACAACCCAATACCTAAAACTTGAAACATAAAACTTAACAGGCTTCTTTATCCATACAACATTTAGCTGTTGTAGAGTTCTGGCCTATCACTAACATAACCTACTTTGTGATAGAGTATAAGATGTGAATGCACTGTTGACAGCTTGAGAGGTCAATGAACTGAGTGAGAGTTAATAAGGTTCAATAATTCTTGTAATTGAAACAACTTGTAAGTGATCAACATATGTATCTTTTGTTTGGTCATTGCTGTTACTGTTGATAAACTGATAGCAAAATCAATTCAGTAGTTTAGTTCAATAATTTAATAGTATTTTTCCAATGAAATGGTCCTTTAACAAGGTTTAATACAAAAGAACAAACACGTATTGAGGATGAAACGAAAAAACTAACACATATATAATCTAGAGGTGGACCTGGTGTGCAGATTTTACGCAAGTCCATATTATAAGAAACCATGAAGAGTTATTGATACTACAGGAAAACATAACTATACATCAAACACATTGCAAAAACAGAAAACCTTATGAATTGCACCCTTTTTTCATTCTGATATAGATGCCTCTTTTCTTATAATAGTTTACAGTATCCCTCTGCACTGAACAAGATTATCTGGTCATTGAAGTCCTGAGTACAGATAGTTTAACTTCCAAATATGTCTGCCTGACAGGTTATGCATGAAGAAAATTACATTACGCAGTTTAAAACATATTTGCAAAAACAGTTAGGCACAGTCTCTACAAACACGTTTACATACACTTATTTACTACTGTATACAACACAGTCAGTATCAAATACGTGAGCTCTGTATACAAGCGTAAACAGTAAAATTGATCAAACGCAAGTTGTACATGTATACTGTTTCATAGAAAAAATCATAATCTAAACCAACACAGAGAAGTGCAATATATGCCACGGAAGCTGGTCATGACTGACAAATTATGAGTTGACCCCCTAATAATATTGGAATATCCAAAAAACAAAGTCAGTTTTTTGGACTAGCTAATATGGAGTCTTTCGCAATCTACAGGGAGTGTAAAAGGGTCCATGCACCAGCTGTGTAAAGTCATGTAAGCATATGTACTTGAAATCTGACCTTAATTAAAGGTTTATGGCACTGCACCTTCTATAAACGTTTCAAATCATAGCGTTATTGTCATTTCAATTAACTTTAATCACACTTGTCTATGAAAATGCTACAAGGCTTGCTATTCTTGAACTCGGCATTGACAACTCAGAACTGTTTAAACCAGCCTCACTAGCTTCAAAATCATTTCTACTCAATTTACCAGGCTTTTATTGAAACCAGATACTGTCTTAATTGCAACCAGACACAGTTTAAAGTGAAACCATTTCTACTCTAACCTCTGTTGAAACCACTTCTGCTAAAACTAGACATCGCTTTGAAACCAGACAATGTATCAATTGCAACACCACATACATTTTGTCACAGTTATATATCATACCAACCTAGTGTTATATTTAAATAATGACCCTCTCTCGGAAGACACCATGCTTAAACCCTTCAGTAACAATTCTGCAACTTAATTGGTTTACCAAATTTAGAAATCAATAGCTTGTGAATTCTATGTTGAAGTATACCATTAACCAACTGTAGATAAGAATAGATACTTCACAAACTACATACAAAACATACAGTTTGCAATGGAACTCTTTTGAATGAACATGAAACTGAAACCTGTCTTTAACTCCATATACAAGTTCTCTGTTTATCAAGGACTTTGAGATATACATGTCTGCTGGTGTAATTAATATATACAGCTACAATGTATTGACAAACTGTTGATGAATTGCCCTTTGGTACTAAACATGATCACTTGTAGGTATATAGGGTCTTTGGATAGTTTTTGATAACACATCAATTGTATAGATTTTTTATCACATAACTAACCTTGTTCGCTTAATAATACAAATGTAGTTCCTGAGCTCATTTCATAAAATCTTAGATCTTGACTTAACACTCGATCAACAGCTCTTCCAATAGGGCATGTAAAAAACTGGCACAATTAAGTCAAGAGTAGATCAACGTCAAACCAGGAAGTAATAGTACAGATAATAAACATTTATTCTTTATATCTATTTCAGAGTTGGTGCATGTCGAGACAAGATTTGAAGCTCATAACAAACATGTGTTATTACGTTAAGAACCTAGAACCATCTTCAAAAACATTTTCACCAAAATACTTTTAGTTTGTTATACAGGTTTTAGTGAAATAAAATCTATAATTTGCATATTTTCAACCTATCAAAATACATGCATAATGTAATTGATCAGGGTAATGACATATGTTTGTGAAACCTGTAAGTACTGCAGATCACCCTTTATGAGGGATCATCTGATTTTATTGAGCACTGAGTTTTGATTGCTGGATAAATTTTCGATGCATTTCAACCGCATGCTTACAAAATTGTTATGGTAATGCCCTTAGGTATGGTTTTTGTATGTAATCCATGTGATTGTAACCCATGTGATTGTAACCCTAGTGATTGTAACCCTAGTGATTGTAACCCTAGTTATTGTAACCCATGTGATTGTAACCCTAGTGATTGTAACCCTAGTGATTGTATCCCATGTGATTGTAACCCATGTGAGTGTATCCCATGTGATTGTAACCCTAGTGTTTGTAACCCATGTGATTGTAACCCTAGTGATTGTAACCCTAGTGATTGTAACCCATGTGATTGTAACCCATGTGATTGTAACCCTTGTTTTAGACTCTAGAACAACTTAACGGATCATCTGAAGCAGCTTTGTAAATACTTATCAATCCAAACTTTGAAATACAATAATCATACATGTCAAACAAGGAGGGTTTCACCGCACACAATTTATCCTACTGGACAGACTGCAGTCAAACTTATTGAAATGTATTGTGAGACTGAATATAGAACAGATATACATAGATCTATCTCTACATAATCTCCACCTTCATTATCTAAACAACTTCTAGATTATAAAAACTGAATTATAGTTTCAAAGTTTCATCATTGTGCTCTCAGAGATTGGAAGAGAAATGAGACTTCTCTTGGTCTGAAAAAAACACACCCTCATCTTTGCCTATAGTTTGATTTCCATTCTTTTTACCAAACCGACTCATTTTTCACCAGTCATGGCCTAACAACCAGCATTGCTTTGCTATCTTTATCAGTTATTTCAGTATGTCTCATGTACAACATAATATACAGTCCATATATCTGAAAATATAGAATACTCCAAATCCTCTTATTCAATATTGACAACCAATAATGGTTCAATAAACGCTCATTTCTGAGACAGATTTATATGTGATGTTAGCTAATTGTCTTTTAAAGCCGTTTCAGAAGGTGACCACCATATTTCCAACCATGCTATTTAGCAACTTCCCCCGAGTGTGAAGTTAGAACTAAAACCATGCAACGCAAACAACCGGATCAATGCAGAAAGTTGAACATATAACCGAAGAAACAAGCGTTTATATTTCAGAAACAAAATGGCCTACAGTTATAGAGTGAAGACTTGTTGAATGACTTTTGTCGTAAGCAAAAGTATACAAAGACTCAGCAGATTCAGTGCTTCTTGAATAGCAAGCAGATACAGCAGTTTTGAATTCACATTTCAAAACATTAATACTCAATAAGTACCACAAAGTTCAATCAGTTTAAAACAAAGGCAACTCTTTTTATCTTAGTTACCAATTAAAAATGCAATGCCTTCAAAAAGGGTTCAATTGTCAATTTGTAAAGAAAGGTAAATTAACTGGGCTGATTAAGTGTTTCATCATCCTTTAACAGGTATATTATCTTTCCAAAAATGTCCTTTTGTTTCTTTGAAGCTGCAATTTGAAACTTTTCACAAGGAGGGGAGAATTAAACATAGATAACTCCAGGTAATAACCAAGAGTCAATCAATGATTCTCTCCCTTTTTTCAACCAATATAATAAACATTGTTTCAATCTTGCTCAAAAATCTGGATAAAGAAGTTCTACCCATGACTACATATAGTTTACTACAAATTAACTCCAGGACTGGAAGATAAAAGTGAGGAAAGATGACACCCTACAGGGAAACATAGCTTATTTCAACCATTTTCAGTGTTTTTTAAACCATGATGTATACAGGTAAGTCAAGGTAATAGAACTTATTTTGAGTGTAAATATATATTCAGACAAGATGCATCCATTGTTGCATATGATTCCTAGACCTACAGACACCGGAACATATTCTCAAGACTAGTTTAATGCTAACTTGATATTGACAAAGACATTAACCAATCAAAATCAAGTGAAGACCCCAGATTTATAACACCTCTTACACTGCTTAGTCACTACTGATACAATTACAGAGATATAAATAAACTATAAATGGGCACCATAAATCTATAATTGATCCAAATACATGCATTTCATTCCTGTCCAGTAACAGAGCAGAGTTGAACGCATCAGTTTCAAATATTTGTTGCCTTTTTTGTAACATTTTTTTATAAAACTGATCTAGATTCTTTCTACAGCACATTAATAGGGAATTTTGGTTTCAGCAATATATAACGAGGGGGGGCATTTGACATTTAAGTTTATCTTCCATAAGGCCCTCAATTTTATTTTAGTTTGATTAGAAAGCTATATGCATTACTATCTGAGTGCTTAGCATATATCAGAAGTAAAATGCACAAATGAGTTACACAAATGAGATGTGAACTCTCAGACTACACGGGTACCACTGGGGAATTCTTCACTGCCATAGATATATCAAGACATATTGACCATGCTATAGGCTGTTTCTTATTACATCCAAATGGAAACTACAACTCAAGAAATGGATCCTGTAGTGTTAAAATTAAACACAGGTTTTCCTCCTCCAAAAAAGAGATCTTATGAAAATAGTGTGTTCATTTCATTCCTAAAGCACTATCATTTTAACCACAAATCAACTTCATACAATTTCAAGACAATACCGGTAACCATCATGATATTTAGCAAGGAATGAGTAGGGCAATGTTGGTGTGCAGTGCATCAGGATCATTCAATTGTTCTCATTTCATTAAATAGTTTTATTTTAAAAAGTTAAAGGCCTTTTTGAAGATTTTAAACCAAATGTCTTATTTTTTAATTTTAACGTTCGACTTTTGTTTGTTTTGCGTGGTCATCGGAGTTTTTTCATCCACGCCACAACGTCCAATGACCTCCGACTTCGAAAGATTTGCTATCCTAGATTTTATCCATTACATTTATGTTTCCTATCATAACCATAATTTTATAACCAAATGTCATTAAACCATAAGACACTTTTGCAGGACTGTCTACACAATGGTATCATCAAGACATTATTGGGTCATAGCTTAAATCTTATACAATTGCTATAATTTAATTAAAGGTGGCTATTTAAGGAGCTTGAAAAGCGCCTGAGGGTTTATCTTTAATTATTCAAAAGTACTTAAGTTTAGTCAAAGAAAGAGGGAATGCAAAATTCTGTAGAAAAAAATGGAAACTTAATTCAAAGAAACTTTGCTTGTAACACTATATTGGCCAAACTGTATAAAATTGCTCAAACACATTAAATAGAACAAATTAGAGTTCTGTATTTTAAACTTCTGTTGTCTTTTCATATTTTGCTACTTTTTCAGACTTATAATATATCTGTATCATCAGAGTAAATTAATCAGCACAACGAAGAGCATCCAATCTCTGTTTGACCTAAGATACTGCCAGATATATTAACATTTGAAAAAGCAACTGGGATTCAAAAACTATTATTTCTTAAAAAAACTTAATACATGTCCCCCCTACGCCCATTTTTTTCAATCTTCCATGTATTAGTCGTTTGAATACCTGCATGGATCTGCAATGTTGTAATCAATCATTTTAGGTACATAGTCCTACTTTTATCAAATATGCAGGTAGGCATATGACAAAACTTGTAGCTAGTGTACGTTCCAATTAGAAATGAGAAGTGTTGAATAAGATGCTTCAGTCACTGTTTTGTTGTTTTTTTGTTAATTTTAGTAAAAAATATGTCTCGTCTGTAAACTTCAACCCAGCTGGTTTATATACGTATATTTTGTTTAGTTAGGTAAGCAAGAACATTACCTAGTTGTATGTGCTTGTGCTTTTCAAATTTCTCCCATCAGCTGAACGTTGTTTTTCAGCAAAATTATAAGTTTAAAAAAATTAAAATTACAAAACTAAAAACTTTACTCAAATATTGCGAATGTGCCAGTTCTAAATTCAAGTCCAGCAGTTATGTGACAACAAGTCTTTAAAAAAGTACTAATGAAATATAATAATGAATTAAAAAAACTTCTTGTGAATAGATCTACATGTTATCAAGCTTTGGTTGTTTTAAAACTCTTCAAAACCAAAGTTAACAAAATGTTTTTTGTCGGATATGATATTATTCATCAGACAGATGAATGAATCAAAAGAATTTATTTGTCTACACACTACACAATTGGTGTTACATAGAGATAGTGAAGAAACACAGGGTTTTTACCTCAGATAAAAATCTAACCTTATACCAAAAGTCTTAAACCTTAAAAACAAAGAATTAATGCATTGAGTATTAACTATCTAACCGCACACACGCTAAGAAGTGAAATAGCAGTCTAAAACAATATGGTAAGAGTCACATCAAAATGTCAACAATGAAGGTCAATCTATTCCCTGTGATCTTGAGAAGTAAATATACTGAACACAGTCTTATATAGATGTGAATGTAGAGGTATTATAGGCATATATATTGCTTACAATCTTGGTTTCAAGCTGTTTAACTCTCAATTATTGTTAAATTATGTGAATTAAATAGAGATACAAAGGTCCTAAGTCACCCACTACCTGCATCTGGTTCGAACATGTTGAGGCTAACAATTTTACATTTGACGCATGAAGCGCGCGGCATCAGTCTAGGAAGCTAATGTTATGGTATTTTTATGTGGTGAATTAAAGCGGTCCTGAGTGAACTTTTGATTCTTATACGATGCAATCAATAGAAATAGGTATACTCAATCGACCTCCATTGACACCTAAGCAAGACAACACTGTCATGGTGAAAAATACACAATAATCAACATCGTGGTAAAACCGCCTGATTTCCGACCTAGGCATACGCCGCCGTTTACTCGCTTTTACAAGCAAGCGTTAATGTCATTCCACGCATCAATATTCAACAATGTGACACTTTCAAATAGACAGTAAATTGTTTAAGAAACGATTTTCTGAAAGTACAATGAAAGGGAATGTAATGGTAGTCTAAAATAAGCTTGCGAAATTTACACTAGTTGACTTACAAAGTATCCGCCATTTTGTCGAAATGCAATATTTACGCAGTGCACTCTGGGTAGAACGTTCTCCTAGGACACGTGGAGAAGTCACATGATCTGTGGTTCTAAAAATAGCCGGCATTCTTTCTCAGGCTCTTTGGTTCAAATAGCATCCTAAACTCGATAAATATATATCGACAAATACGAATCCTAATTGAAAGTTAAACTAGAACATCTTAACGTCGTATACCAAATCCTTCAGCTTTGAAAGGTTTCTTTTAAAGTGACTGTTGTCCATCAAAGGTGCATGACTTCAGAATATAAACTGTAGGTATACAGTGAGATAATGTTTAAATTCGGCCTCCCGTCAAAAAAAGAAAGTTATGGTGAACCAAGTGTCACTAGTTTGTATCATAACATTGTTAATGTGTTTTTTTACATCGTCATTTACAAGTGTGTTACACTATTATCGTCGGAAATCTAAGACTATCAACCAACTGTGCGAGAAAGAGAAGATAACTCGTGAGAGTAGTTTGTGATAGGATAAACACAGTCATTTCCCTTAGACGAAGTTTGACATTGACATCCATGTATATGGGTGATTTAAAAAGAATGAGACAAACTGAGTATATATTATTGATTTAAAGCAATATGAACGATCTTTTGAAATAATATATGTTCAATTACATGTATGTTTGATGCAAAGTTTTGTGAAATATATATGCATTGGTTTAAAAGTTACTTCTAAATGTAGCAAGTGTCACACTTTTCACGGACATTTTTACTTGATTGTGAATTTCAAAGTGACCATAAAGAAATATTTGCTGTTATATAATTTAAAGGTTCTTCCAACATAAACCTAATGCATTCAAGTTCAGTTATAGCAGTTTCAATGAACAAACTGACGGTTTATTTAATGTGTAAAACGTATTGTACATAGCGTTTTAGAACTACAGGGTGTGGCGCATCCTCGAGGACGTCAATGCACCCAGACTGGCCTTACGTGTATGGGCAGTGCAATCAGCGGTGTATTAAACTTAAATGAACAGTGGCATAGGTGACTTCCAAACACCGACTGTAACTACATTTAACATCAGCAAATCATAGACATCTCGCGTTCTATGTCGGTAGTATCAGTAATGCATCAGGCGCCTAGCTACATGTACGCAAACTACGAAGCTGCGTACACTTTGTCAAGTCAAAGAAGGGAAGATTTTAAGATGTTCAAACCAGCAATACAAAACATAAGTTACCGTGATAGGCTCTTCATGCCTTAGTAACTTAGTCCACTCCCCTCTCTACTACCCCCTCTTTACTATCCCCCTCTCTACTTTTTACTTTTTGGAACTGAATACGCCAGTCCGTTTATTTCATTATTTTATACAAAGACAAAGATGCAACAGCAGTGAATACA
>ENA-OREC01000300-OREC01000300.1-marine-metagenome-genome-assembly--contig:-NODE-300-length-17359-cov-11.989990_pt1 | contig 17359 bp, 7 predicted proteins | sample MGYA00248626_ERZ508543 | MGnify/ENA primary metagenome ERZ508543 (study PRJEB26211, sample SAMN05518279) | marine metagenome | isolation source: Puget Sound, Washington, USA | host: Bankia setacea...
ATAATTGCTTCGTCTGTATTCATGTTCATGTATGTCCCTTTTATGTTCTTGTTGAGGGCCTCATGGAAGGTAGCAGTGTGCTCATTAGTTCTCTCGTTAAAACAAAAGTCATTATAACTATACAATTGCTTTATGATTTTTCACAACTATTGTTTAACAGCGCTTTTGTGTTAACATGTTTTTCTATTTTACTGAGATGTACTCAAATGCATTTAAAAAACTCTAAGAGTTTTAAACTAATCCATTTCGACGTGCTACCAACACGACATAAACAATATTACACAGTTACAAAATATGGCGGATTGTTTGATGTTCAAGTAGTATCCTCAGTTTCATACTGTTGCACGTAAATTGTCGAATTATACAAGCCCTAAAGTTGAATACCAGCTGGTGTAGATGCTGGAAGCTTATGGGGATATCTGTATCTAAATGTGGTTGGCTATTAATGATTTATTTATGAAGAAAGCGGTTCGTCGTTGATAATGCAAACAGCCAAACACAGTCATAAGAGTGTTCATAGATCGATTTCATTGTGGTTTGAATGCCTCCGAACACCTGTTTTACGTTATTTGTACCTTATGTCAGATTGAGCATATTGGGTTATTGCTTCCTTCATCCGTTTTTGTATCTTTCACATCCTCTGTGTTTACAACTACCCGTTTAACAAGTATTAAGGTATTTGTTACGTAACAGGGCAATTTACGAGCTGATTTAAAAAGGCCGCTGAACTCTATAAAACTATCTTCAACGTGTCCAACATAGCCCATGTATTTGTATTATTGTGTTAATAAATTCTGATTTTAAAGCGGCCATGAATCTAAATAGACAAGGGTACTTTTACGGTTATAAGGTTATGCTATTAACCACCAGTATCTAAATAATATCATGAAATGCCCAGATAGTTTATTTAATTTTGTACTGTCAGAAATGAGCACACATCAATCTTGAAATACAAATGAGCCCAATATATTTATATTTTCTTCTTTTGTTTCATGACCATCAGATTGGTTTTCTGTTTTTACCCAATAATTTAAAGTTTGAATTTGTATGTTTTTCCTAGTCTGTTATGTGTGTGTTTTGGGTGTTTTCTGGTTCATTATGTTAATAAAAAGCATGTTTGCCTATATGGTTCAAACAAGCGTTAGCTGTCATATGTTGATTACAGACATACTCTAAGTTGCTCAGTATGATAAAGAGCAGTGATCATTTGAAGAACGCTAAATCTGTGAAAACAACAAAATAAAACGTGTTCGACAATCTCTAGATCAGCTGTTTGTATTGTTTCCTCGGTTACATGTAGTAAAAGTAACTAAGACAAAAAAGCTGCAAATCCATAAAAACACCCCTTTTCATTGTGTTGTTCAGCCGTTGTGAGGTCTTTAAATGATATGTAGATAAGAATAAGGATGTCAAAGTATTACAGAAAACTAAAGTTGCTGGCAATAAACTCCCTATGACTATTGCTGGTGTATGAGGGGGAGGTTTAAACAAAGAAAATAAAAAACCAAAAACTCCTGGTTATATTGTAACTCTGTAAATTGCTCGTTTCCTGTGAAGAAAAAAAGGGCAACACGCATTTAAAATATACGGAATTATATAAATGTTTGTAGGCCACTAAACAATGTTACAATTTAAGTGTTGCTATAGTGCACAGTTGGAGAATCGATACATCAAAACAATTTAAGCCGTTTGTGTTTTTTTCGTTGATAGTTTTATTACAAGTATGGTTTGACATGAATGTTGCTGTAAAGTTTAACGAGGTATTAAGGCTCGACTATCATACAGGCTCTATGCGAATATAAACTATGTTTTATTTGAAATTTTAAACGCTTTTCTATGAGTATATTTCAAAGAGATATTGGCGGATATGTAATAGAAGTATCAAAGAGATACTCATTGCAGCTTTGTAAATTATTAACACAACTATGCTCAGCAGCCGGTTCATCTACTTATTGGTTGAAGCCAGTACTGCGGGGTTATAAGTGTTGTGTAGTACGCCGCCCTCTTACCGCGTGGCGTCTCGGGTTCGAACCTGTGGAGGACCGGTGCCGGCATTAAGTGTGTCCCAACAGGGTGCCGAACGTTAAGCATATTAAGTTTGTACCCTTACAGTGCAACAGTTGATACAATGGCAGTAAAACATGCCCGGGGTTACCTTACAACTTCAACCCCGTTGTTGACAACCATTTGCAAATGTACCTGTGTTACATATATCCACTGGTATTACTTAGAACGAATATTCATGAGTTAGGTACTAATGTAGCAAATACAATATCCAAAATGCGAAAAATTACTAATCAATATGCGCTCGCAGTACAGTGTCTTTCCTTCGCGAAAAGAATCATTCAGGGGAGGTAAACGATGCATGCTTTACAGGGCTTACGTCTGTTCACGGTGTATAATATAAGTGAAAGTGTAAGCTCTTTTACCTAGTAACATATGTATGGTAAACACATTTAAAGTCAAAGGTAATTATGTGGGTTATAAATCAAGGCGAAGCTTGTAAACTTGCATAACTCTAATTAAAACGAGTGCAAATTCGTAATGGATTTCTTACATACAACAGGTAATTCTTGTGCCACCAAAATGAAGTGACACCTTGCTGAATCTCCAGACGTGTGTATTACATTTTATAGTCTCTCTTGCCCCGGTGTTTTACAATTCTTTCACACTATTAACAAAACGCTGAAAACAGACCACCAACGGTAATAATACCACATCACCGTGTCCGTAATTTATCCTTCTATCTCGCAGTGTTTATAGTACCGCGTGGAATTGCAACAATTACAACTTGGACAAAATTGCCATAATTGCTACCTATTTATGGCAATAAGTCCGCTCTTTGATCTTCGCCGATTTACGTATCAGGGGAGAATTACAGCGAGCGTTATGATATTGTTAGTCTATAGATTGAATTCACAATTGTATGTCCACTTCTGACCACACGGAGGCCGTTATGGTCGTGACCACCTCCCCAGTGAAAGATAAATGGTCGAGATAATATGAAATAAAATTATAGTAAATCAGTACTAGCGCATCTCGTAAAGGCAACTCTGCCAGGCGGTGATCCGGAGACCCCTAGGCCTGACCCTACGATCGTAAACTGTCTATATCCCAATCATTTGAAAATAAACAAAGGGATCATAAAGTCTAAGTTTTATGCAACGACGTGAGGCCGGCTTGAAATTAAATGTCACATAGATGGTGTGTTTATGGTCAGGTAATTACCAAACAGTGTTCTTTTACAAGGTGTTACACACAGTTTTATGTATCCATGTTAAATAAATATTTCACTTCTTATCGTTAAAACGCACTAGAGTAATAATTAACCAATTTATCATACTATAATCTGCTCACTGAATTTCTCCGTTGTGTACGAGAGGTGAATGCATGGAGAATGGTTTAACACGGTGGTATGTTGTAATGTTTTATCCAGAGGACACTTTTATTAGGGTATATTTGCTCGTGCTTAATAAATATATAACATGTAATTCATCCTTTTCTAATTAACATGAGATTACTAGGCTTGAAATAACTTGTGGTGTAATAGTATGATACGTGTGGTGCGCTTTTGGGACAGTTCTATCTACTTTAATAGATCTACATCTACATCAGCTCCTACGTGTAGAAAAAAATCAACTTTATTTCAATAATTCTTCCATCGACTTCTGTAGAACAACCAAAATATGTTGTATTCGTTTAATTTTCACGTGCAATACAAATAAAGTGTTTTATACGATGAAATGCAGTTGTATCGGGTATTTAGAGAATGTCTTGTTAAAGTTAAGACAAGTTATAGGTTGATGCTATAGTTATGGCGTAAGTTGTTCGATGTCTGAAATCCGACGTTGACGTTATACAAGCAGCATAGACCTGTTAAAATCACCCACGTTCCAGACACGATCAAGGTGAAACAAGAATTGCCTCTCATTTTCCATCGACGCATCTGAACCTGATCGCGAAGTTCGTGATTCATGGAAAATATTGGGAGGCTAGCTCGTGAAGTTCGTGCATACACTTAATTTAAGACTGGGCTTTATTTCCGACTAGAACACATGCTTCATTAAACTATTAATAATTAGACAGTAGGTTTTATTGCTTGTCATTGTCATCTGAAAAATACTTTTACGATCCTGGCTTTCACAGTGATCGGAGTACCCTGTAGGCAATCGATAGTATAGTTTTAGGCAGTTGAAGTGCATTTAGGCCAAGGCAATGGTGGTCTATTGTTTCATGTGATGTATTCTGTATTCTAAAATCTGAAATCATGTGACTTTTGCATTACAGTTTGTTTCAAAGTTTGAGCTACTATTTGGTTGGACTTTGAGCAATGTGTGTGTTGCCTTTGCAGTAAGATAAAGCAGCATCAGTTGCTTATTGGTAGTCGTTTGGGTGAAGGTTGCGTATGTGTCTTTAGTAAGATAAAGCAGCATCAGTTGCTTATTGGTAGTCATTTGGGTAATGTGAAGGTTGCGTATGTGTCTTTAGTAAGATAAAGCAGCTTCAGTTGCTTATTGGTAGTCATTTGGGTAATGTGAAGGTTGCGTATGTGTCTTTAGTAAGATAAAGCAGCATCAGTTGCTTATTGGTAGTCGTTTGGGTAATGTGAAGGTTGCGTATGTGTCTTTAGTAAGATACAGCAGGCTAATATAGTTGGTAGGAACATGTGAAACAAGAGGTTGTGATCGCGGATCGTTTTGTTTACTCGTTTTTTTCAATGTACAAGTACCTTTTAAGAATTTACTTTGAATGCTTATAAATTACACTGATTTCAAAGGCGTTCAAACGCTGCTCGTGTCTGCTAACATATTTTCTAGTTAGTTTAACGATGGTTTTGTGGAAGGAAACATAGCAGATCAAGGTAATTTCTAACTTTATCCGTCCCAGTTGAGCCAGAATTCAGTAGGTCTACCCTATCAGACAAACATCATGAAGCATGTATTACCGTCCCCTGGAGAGGTATCCGACACACTATATTTCCCTTCAGGGTGGCCTCATGGTCAGTGTATGGCGAATTTAGAACTTTTTATTACCCGGCATACCTGCATTTTTGAGCACTGTTTCGACATCGCGTGGCAATCAACATGATCCAGTACACCTGTGCGCTGATTGTGTTTGTAGTTTCAGGGGTGGGAAAAAGGTCACTACTGACCAGATTCGCACCAAGACCACTGCACACTGACGCGTTTATGTCCCCCTAGCTGTCATTTCAGTCAACTCACATGATTGGCTAATTACGACCTGGAAACGGTGAAGCTGTAAGAGTGACAGTTTTATAAGAATCGCACCATATCTCGCATGTATTTGTCACATTGTTTGAAAGGTATATCGGTGAATAGACGCCACGATGAGATGCAAAAATATAGATGAAAGGATGTCAAGGTATATGAACGTACATTCGGACAATACCCTGTCGAGGCCTTGGTGTCTGGACTTTGTATATATTGCGTACTGTACAATGTCAACAAACGTCAAACCAGATACAGGATACTGAACAAAACACATATTTAAACAACCTAAAACACACAGTGATCTGCACAACCTGCAGCCATATCATCTGCTGCTGACAGTTAAAATACTTAAGAATCGTAAACTGCATTTTATAGTGATTTTATGTAACGTAAAACGACGTAAAATTATCATAATATTCTGTTATAACTGTTAAACTGGTCACTTTATTATCCGTTCCCCTCTGTCCATATTAAAGCATTAAAGGGCCCCTAAACTGGCACTTTATTTGTAATAGAACGGTTATAAACTGGTAAATAAAACATGTATTAAATGAAAAGGATATGAGAATTATAGTATTGTTTGGCCATATAATGTTAATAAAACAAGGGGTCTGTTCAGTCGATATGGCATTGGTTGGTGGATGGTTTAGTGCCGATGGAAGTGTGTGTAGACGCGTGCTTCATGGCATAGTTTGACACTTACTATATAAGCCAGGGGGATATTTTATTGATCTGTGAATGGGTGAATAAAAATCAAACAAAATTGGCTACTTAACATTCCCTAACAGAAGAAATGACATTTAAGAGGTATGAGTTGTGTCCCTTGCATATAAAATAGAACATAAATATAGTGTTGTTTTTGTGTCTTAACGAGAGAGAACGAAGGATGTTAATTGTTGGTATTGCAATAGATGATTATGGAAATATGTTTGGATTAGTTGATAGTGTGTTTGTTTGGCGTTGAATAAAAGCACATGTAGTTATGTCCAGATGCATGTTTAGTCTGTTTGACTGAACGATATTTTGAAAACCGAGGCAATGTATTTACGCATTAAAATATTGTGTTAGCGTTAAATATTCTCTCAACTAGTATGTAACATGTTCACAAGATATGCCCGGTACATGCAGAGACGTACGTGGTGTTTGACACGGACCTACATGTATAAAAAGAATTAATTCACAAAGTTTAAAGCTGGTATATATTTTAAATACATTTTGTCATTTAAATCGGTGTGACTTGGAGGTTTTGAATAACAAGAAAAACATCCAGTGACCTCGCACCGTGTTCCAAGTTCATAGAAATAAAATATTTTTTTACAATACAAGTGTTATCTGGTTGAAAATATCAGGGCACTGTGACTTCATTCTAATTGTTTATGAGTTGATGGCTCAGCTCCTTTCCAGATGGCTGGCTGACTCGTATCCTTGCAACAATAAACATCTAAAGTTGTTCAAAAACATCGCGACAATTTTGTAAATTCTGTTTCATTGTTATGTTTCAATAAAAACTGAAAGCTGGCTCGGATAATGGTCAATGCACATCGCAATTAGAGATTCTCTTGCGGAAGTCGGACATATTGGAAACATAAAAATCTGAGCCGGCCATCCATTTCAATGTTGTTTTATGTCCACTGGAAGCCTTTGATGGGCAGCCTGGGTATCGCGCTCACCTCGTGTGTGGGTTTTGAACCATGCATTTTTTGCAATTTTAGATAACACGTCGTCAGCGCGGTATCGGAGAACGATTGTGATAATCGTTACAGGAAGAATACAGAGGCATGCTTTCTGAGGGGTTTATTGGTCACGTGATATCAAGGGCTCTGATTTCTAAAGATATATGAACAGGGAACGTCGGGCTAGAAGAAGTAGAGCGTTATATACAAGGAGTATTGAGATGGACTTTGTCACGAAGGCCTGACAAATATGCAGAAAGAATGAATCAGTCAGCTTCTGTGGCTGCTCTACTTCTTTGCTACTAATTCGAGTGTATACTAACCGTGTTACGGACGACACTTTCTGGCAATGACGCAAGTAACAATTGACATGTCCGGCGATGTAACAAACAAAAGATAATCATAAATACTTAACAGCTCAAATAACCTGAAACCACGTGGTCAAACAGGGTCTCATTATGTGATAAATAGCTAATACACATCGAACAAACGAACAAATAATACTTTCGTCATCTTAAAAACAAAACAGAGCCGTTATTTAGATATGCATTGCACCAACTAACCTTTATGTTTCGCCTGTGAACACAGATATACACATCATACTATGGAAAGTGCTTCACGTCATCGTCCGTTCATCGTCCGCTGGTCATGCGTTTAGCAGCAGTTTCGAGAGTGGCATAAGTTAACCTTTTGTTTCGAACGTGACGCTGTTCTCAATTTTTTCTGCGTCAAGTTGCGTAAGTGCTACGTATAATATCCCATTTTTTGTTCAGAATCCAACCCCCTGTTTTACGTCTGATGTTAACTAAACACGTTATTATGTCGTATTCCGCCAAATGTTATACTCCTACGTATTAAAGGTGCAGTCATGTTCAAAGTCATTTTTAAATTTTCTAATAACAGTTCTAAATAGAATGTGTTCAAGTAAAATTATGATTACTAACTGCTAAGTGAATACCTTGTTATGTCCGAACACATGGATACAGTGGACACCTTGCTATAATAATCAAGTATAGGGCCTTTCTTTCTTTAAAAATAGACAAGAAAAAGTGTTTTATTATATCTTTTGCAAGGGAAAATATTGAAGAAATAAACACAACTCAGAATTTACTTTGACGATGGCTAACTGAGTTGTTTTCAGCGTTTTCGATTTATTTTTTTAAAAACATTCAAGAGGAAAGTTTGTAAAGTTAATCACCAGAATGTTTTTTTTCTAAAATATGACCACGTTTACTAACACTAATCTGCTACATAACACTGTGAACGAGCATTTTGACCATAGTTCGTCTATACTGATTCCACTATATACATGTGTATTGAAGCAAACCGTTTACGCGTTAGATTATACCGTAATTATTATATCAGCATTCTGAGTGTAATTAAAATGTACCTAGATCCACGGTCCATATTGTACAGTAAAGACGTACTGTTCGAACCACTTTATGAACGCTGTTTTAGTTATCCCACATACTATGCCAATTTAGTCAAAACTGCGCCGACTGGTTCGAAACTGCGCCGACTGGTTCGAAACTGCGCTGACTAATTAGAAACTGCGCCGACTGATTCAACACTGCGCCCAGTCTTTAGAAACTGAGCACGCACGAGTTTTGAGTTTGGTTCCAGTAGTATCAACCGTGTCACTTCAACAGTTCACACAAGTCTTATTCTCAAGGGTGGGAAAGTGTACGTTTTCCTATTTCAGCAGTAATTCCTCTAGAGTATGTTTATGCCAAAGATCAGCATAATGTGCCACACTCGACATGGTAATGCATGCAAAAACATGGCCAATTTCCTTGTACACGTAAGCTGCTTCTTTTCATCACTGACTCCCGTCTAATTTGCATATGTTGTTTCAAAAACTATGAATTTTACATTATTTTGAAATATTTTGATTAATTCTTTTCTAATTATTTCCAAAAAAATATGGTTCACTACGTGGCTAAATTTCTGACTAAAATACACTGAACGACTTTGTTGGATAGTTGACAAACATACAACGACATATAACATTTTTGATTTTCGGGCGACTATAGAAGACTACTTAAGAAAATTATATACAAAGCATAAACATCAAACATGATTAATTTGAAAAATGCTTTAAAATAGTTTGCTTTTTATAAATCACATTGACACAAGACAAATGGAACATGTGCCTAAGGTGTGTAATATACTAGTACTTTGATAATACTAGGTTCTCTTCTGTTATGTTTATCACCATCTGGACCATTTCGGAACTGGCTCATCGGATAGTTTGCTAAAAGATGGTTGAATACGTTTAGGTTTTCAAAAATATCTGTAACAGACATATGAGTACAGTTCTTGGTTTCGTAATTTCCCTTTAACAAGTGTTTAATTAATAGTCACCGCTTCCACAATTAGCTAATGTAAACCGTGTTCGAACTTCGACCAACACATGACGTATTGTTCTATAAATGGAATTGGGCGCTGTCGGTCCCGAGGGTGAAAAAGAAACACACTAAACAAGTATCTCTTTGTAATTTGTATAAGCGTGGCGTTAACTGGTTCACGTGATTGCAACAATACCAGGTTTGTAAACGTTCAGTGTATTAAAGGTTTGCAGTTTAGCCCAGTATGCACAATAATACAATTTCTGTGCTTTTTCATAGATATATATCATATGACAAAATTCTGTTTCATGTAGCGTCTAAGCTGTTAGGTTCGTGACCAGACCTGTCATATGTGACCGCTGCGTTATAAATTTATTCCCTATATGTCGCTTTATAATTCTACATTATGCAGATGACCGTACAACCAGTATGATGAATGCATCTTAGCTTGTCAACACATTAGATATGTAATGTTCTCCCCTCTCTCCCTTTGTATTAGATCTGAGTTTCAATGCAAACATTAAAAAAATGAATCTAAAAATATGGTCATTAAAAAGTGACTAAAACAGATAAAAATAGAATTCGGTACAAAGGTCACATGTTTCATTTATGTGATCGGACTCACGTACGGACGCACATAAATGGTATTATTATAGTTAGTGGGGAGCGGGACTAAACGACGTGTATATAAACACTGTGCTGAAATAAGTATGAGTTACATTTTTCATATTTATTTCACACCGCTCCGTAAATCTTCCTGTTAGATACCACACCTATTGGCATAAACCCGTGTATGAGAAAGAAACAAAGCCAATACATTTGTACCGTGAACCTCCATTCGACGAATTTCATGTATCAATAGAAATCGATAATCTGACAATATCGATTTTTTTCTATCGGTTCGAACACATAAACGGACCAATAAAACAATTTTGACACAGTAGCAAGTCTTTCTAACACACCCACCGGTTATGGAGAAAAGTGTTTTACAGCCACGACACAATCGGCTAGCCAAACTTAGAATGTTAATTTCAATACATCCATTATGTTATTAGTATCAATGTGCACGGGTACAACGAATCTGGTGACAGCAAAACTGTAAAGCTTAATTTTCAATTTATTCAAGATCACTTTTATCAGCCTATAAATGTGTCATAATAAAACAAGAGGGACACGGTAAACCGGGCCAATTACTGACTGTTATATTGGCCAGGACATGTCAAAGTAGTTTAAATATTACCGCATAGTTCAAGACGTTACCGTACATATTTTGAAATGGTCGTATTGTCACCAATTACTGCTAATACATTTCACGCAATCGTGCCTATGCCAATGGCAAAGTGTCCGTTTTTAATTTATAGATTGATTGTAGTTTCTGACAGACGTATTCAGTGCTCCTAATCACCTACCTACGTAACACTTGGTCGGGCTACATTTGTCAATGCACGTAACTATTGAAGTGACCCGAACTAATTTGTCTCGTAACTAGGTTTGTGCTACATACTTAAATATCTTAAATAATGTTATGTTATATACACAGAACAAAATAGAACATGGAATTGATTTAAGCATACACAGCTCATCGCTGGTAGTATACATATACACATAACATACGCAAGTAATGTTCTGATACGAAATCTGAAAATATGAGAATGCAATTAATAGAAGACGTATATGTGTGCATAACGTATGAACATTTTACTCACTCACGCCACTTCTTGTCCATGTATACGCATGTAGTGTTTAGATACAATATTAACCGCGGTAATGGTTATATACACGTTTAACCTGTAATTTCCACCTACGTTTTACCAACTTGCACTTAAAGCAGATTAGCTTACGAACAATTCTGAAACTGCAAACTATCTGAAACATTAAAATGAGCATCCGATCCTCGTGAAATAGGCTTGGACACCGATTCAACTTTTCGAACGATGGTCACTTGAAATAAAACTATAAATTTATCTAGAAACGTTGTGTAGACGTTTATCGTTACAAATGATGGACCCATATTTGTTAAAAGTTGATGCAGGTTTACTAATTGTAGTTTAGCCGCTTCGTTTCCTTTTCAATAGCCTGTTTCCGTAGCGTTTGGGCGAACTTTTCAACCCCCGCACTCTGTTCTTGGTCGTTTTACAACTGTATCAAATGCTTTTCACCTATTAAACCCATGACTATTGCTCTGAGCTATGCAGAGAGGGTAGGTTTGTCCGCAGTGACCTTCATATATCACTCGATAGAAACTGATCGCTGGGCTTGTAGTTGTTTCAGAAGTCACACAGCAAACCGAGTGAATTTTCCGCTTTGTTGACGCTGCTACACCTCTTCATTCTGTTATTGTCGGTGCATGTTATAAATTATCAATTGTTCCTCATTTAGTTTCTGATACCTGTAATTACGTGGTCAAAACCATATGATAAAATACGTTCTGCTGACAGCCAGAGTGTTATGTGAATATCTTCAAAGATTTATCCAAATCTGATACTGTTAATTCCTTTAAGAAATCAAACCCGTCGTTTACATGGTCTGCGCTTCTAAATGCACACTTGTCATCGGTTGGCTGTAGTTTGTTAACATGTATGGCCTCTGCGCATGCAACAACTTACACTCAGCTAGTAACGCGTTGAAAAGGATTCGCATTTCCATCCCCAGCAGGTTCATTACTTTAGTCATGTATTCATTTGAACTATTTATGAATTTTAAAATAATGTTTAATTATTTTAGAGGACTTCGGGGGTATTATAATATTTCAAGTTAAATATGTAATATTCTACAAGTTTACTGGCTATGTTAAATCACATAGTCAACTTCATTAAAGCAACTTTAACTGACTGAAAACTAGTGTACTGTTACAGAGAACCTGGCTTATGGTATAATGTTTGTTGACACGCGGTTACAACCTTTTTTGATAGGGCATTGTAAGTCATCGACTAGTCCGTTTTACTTTTACCATGTTCCAAGTTGACACACAACAAACTTTCGCCACAGCAAGACAAACACTGTATGCCATTTACAGAAACCTTAAAAACAACAGACGTACAAAAATACCGTCGAGTCGTTACATTACAACAAGTCTCATTACATAAAGTCAAAAATAAACTGTGTTATTTCTTTCAACAGTGTTAATGCACAATTAGTACAAAGTCGTTGGATTGATTTATGACTCTCTCGCCTTCGTCCTCTCAAGCTGTACGACAATGACCACTCGTTATGTTATATACATACTTGTTGTCATATTTCAAGGATCAAAGCGCCGCTTGACCATGATGTATGTACAAGCGTTTCACAGACCATTTATCAATCTTCTGACTCGACGATGAGTGACAACCAGTCTGAATGTGTAATCACGTGACAAGCCATGAACCCAAGTTGCCAAGTCGCACGTAAAAATGTAATTCGATTGTCTTTTTAGGAATGTACGTTTATTTTGATATACTACGACAACGGCGTTTGCAAGTCATTCTCTCTATATCTATATATGTCATCAAATCGAATCTGAACTAAGTCGAGGTTTCAGAGTTAAAACCCCAAATGTAAACAACTTCTTGACAAAGCGTGCCCAAGTCTCGTCTCGTCAATTCTCGGAAACCTTCGTAAAGACAGATGTCGTCTGCATTGTTATCGATTATTATTAAACATAAAATTGATATAATTTGAAATGAATACGTCAATTTTGATATATCATACACATTAATAAGGCCGTGTTTTAATATCGCTCCTTTGTCATCTGTCACGGTCAGGGATTCTATTAACATGGTCTTCCAGCCAGCCATATTTCGGTAGTCAATGTCTGCAAACAGATATAAAATCGTGACTAGTCGCTCGTTGTCGAATTGACTTATTACCTAACAGTTATTGCTCGAAAGTATTTGCCGTTACCGAAAGTTATTACAAATTGTGCACGTGTAATTATTGCAATGTCAGTGTGTGTTTTCATTTTTATTCAAGTTCTGAGAAGTTTAACCTACATTGACCCTGACTTTGCATTAAGGTGTGGTCATACTTGTGTTCGATTGTGTGACGTGTCATTGTGTAGGTGGTGATCTTGACAATGATTTTATTTCGCGTATTAAAACAGTAGATCGTTGCACTAAGCTATCTCATTATTCAAATTGTGTTCTTTAACCTTGTTCTTGTGCGTATGTGGAAGCCATTGTTCGTTTGCAGGTTAACGCTCGGCTATGATTGGCATCTTGCGTATGGAAATTTCAGTAACACATGTGCTAACGTACTTGTACTTTGGATGTAGCTGACAGAATAAAACCACGCTACAAAACCGCTAATTTGAAAACAGGCGTTCACATTTATCGTTGCTCCATGTCCCAAGTTAACAAATATCGATGTCAAATTCTTGATTCCCTAACGTGTGTTCCACAATATATGGCTGTATCCTAAGTATTCGGACACACGAGACGCCTCACTTTGCCACCTTGCATCGGACGAGTTCCAGTAACGCAGGCGTGAGCAAACCAAACATGTAATCCGAGCCATCAACTTGTCGTGGACTCTAGAACACAACTTTCTGGAGCCTGCTCTTCAAAGCCTATCTCTCGCTCTCCCGGGCAGCTCGAAAAAATGACTAACCCCGCTTTTTGTTTGTATTTATCCTAAACATGAATATTGACAAAAGAAACCAATGTTAAACTGTTCGTGTTTCTTTTGATATGAAGATGATTAGATGAACCTTACAAATTTGCATGTTAGAGATGAAGCCTGATTTGGACAGCATCAGAGGCCGCACGTACGTTTTAACACGGAGCCACTTGTCAAGTCCACGCTAATTGCTTCAACCCCGACCAAGGATACGGAAGAACTTTAACGTGCTCTCTCTGGAGTCACTTGTCCAACATGGCTCTTCTATGTTGCCGAAGGTTGTCGAACATTGTCGAACATGTTGCATCGTGTAACGTCAGGGTGAGCACGGGCATTTCCGGAGCAATTGGTGCACATGAGTTTACAAATGCTGACGTTCAAAGGAAAACAGAAATATTAAAACGATCACTCACTCCCTTATGAAAACAAAATATTTTAAAGTTGTAAAGTTTTTAACAGTTGGTGTGCGGTATTTTAGAATGGTTTAAGGCAGCGAGGCGAAACAATGGCTGTGTGTGGCAGATTATAACTTCATCTATTAATAAGCCAATTTTGAGTCTTAAATGACCCGTCAAACGAGAAATAAGCCACAAAATCCTAGCATTTACCACATTAGGTATATCTGATAGTAAGTATCAAGTGATCTAAAGTTGTTGTTATTCATATAGAATCAATTACGTGTTTGTTTGTAATGGATATTCATGCCATCACGACAAACCTTGGTGACTCGACTGTACCACCCAAGGTATGAACACTGTCTATATTGATGTTTATTGGACTTATTGAACAGGTCACATATAGTTAGTATAGTTTCGAAGAGCACTAGACTGTTTGCACTAAGTTATCATTTTGTGTATTTTGGGGTTTTGTTTTGGTAGTGTGTTTTTCTTCCGTTACGTTACGTTACGGTTGGTTGCTTTTCCGGTGTTTAAAAAAAAAGATATTTGGTCGTTCATAACACAATCTAACCAAAACTGTGCGAAAGTGTTACAGGATCGACACTCACGACCTATGTATGTTTCGTATGTGTTTTTTTTTATCAATGGACGTTAAGGTAAACATAACTATTCATAATCCACAAAATCATACTACATGTACACACCAGTATTAACACCGTTTTATAAAAAAGACAATGTGCCAGCTTTCCGATTCTCTGAACGGTGTTGCGAAACTTTATAATGCTGTCCATGGTTGACTTCTGCGTTTGAATGTTTAACAAATGCGACAGACAAGGTGTGCTTTGCGTCGGTAGAGTGACAGATTAAATTCCACACCTTGTTTTAATATTTCAGTATCTTGTATATCAGTTACACACAGTCGAACAAGTGGTGTGGGCCATAAAAGTTGAGAAAAATCTATACATTTTAAAGATTGTTCTTGCATAATCTGATCTGAGGAGACAATGGCGGTAATAGTAGAAGTGTAATATTCGACTAGCGATAAGCAGGCGCTGTACGGGGGTTTTATTTGGTTGTTCATATTTTACAATGGTGTACGAACTATGGTGTAAATATGCACTGACAAACCCAAGCCTGGGGGACAATACGGCTGTCTTCTACTGCATTGTGCATCTGGGTAATAAAATAGCAATAAATTTCAAATCATTCAATGGCTAGAATTATCTTTTTTTATTCTGAGATGTTATCACGTTGTTTCGATGTAGTGGTAAAACTTATCGCAGGTTATCGTATTCACAGATCGAGCATTTATCATTGGTAAATATTGTACCCGGACATGTGGGAAACAATAAGATCATGTAACGATGACAGGGTTGTGTCCGAGTGATTGGTCAGTGGACACAATATTGCTCCAAGCCTCAAATGTCCAGTACTCTGCTAATTGGTCCAAGAAACCAGGGTTTAATTGGTATCGATGACTTAATAGGGGACAATTAGGGGTCCATTAAGATATAAGATAAAGGGGGTTTTGAAAGAAAGATATTGTATCGTGTATAGATATTGTACTGTACCGGTCAAGATGATGTCTCTATTAACTGTATTAAGTCCTCGACCCCCCGTCCGTCAATTGCTCGTCCCCCGGGGTTAACATCTTACTGTTCTAGACACCTGATCATCGTTGTTTACGTTATGTTCTTCTTGTCAATCAGCGAATGATTAATAGGTATATGATAATGATGCTGTTCAAGTCCGTATGTACACAATGTTACCTAGAAGTATCGATTATTTGCTACGTTTAGTACGATTAGGGTTAACGAATATGCTTGTTAACTTACATTATCGTAATGTTTCTGGTAGACACGTTCGAACATTAAGATTTACCCAGTGATACCTGAAACAAAATGATGGCTTTCAAAAAATCGAATCACACGTTTTTCAGGTACACTTTGCAGCTTTACAGCAGGAGTTAAATGAAGACGTTGCTAATTTTGGGGTGCCATATAACCTTGTTTAGAAGCGTTTAGCTCGCAATCACCAAACAGTATATATTCCTTCTGAAACTATGTACATACATAATAACGTACTAATACTTGATTGATCGATCAAATGCGTGTTAAAGGTGTTCAGTATAAAACAAAAACACTACAAATCCTTAACAAATAATCTATGATAGTAACACAAATCATTTCCAAAAGTATACACATGCTGTATTTAAATATGATTTGACGTTCTAAAACCTTATACTCATTACATGTTCCTATATTAAACCAGTACTGTATTCACTAACGTCCGAGAATGGATACTAAGCTAGACGAACACGGTCTTATTCCTTCTTCTATACCTTATGGAAGTGTGTGTTCGTTTTTGTTTTATTCTGTTAGTGTGTATTTATACTTTCAAGCTTAATGTTAGGACATGTATATAAAGTGATAAAATTAGACTGCACACATGGGATTTCCTGCGTGAAGATAAAGAAAGGGAAACGTGTGGTTAGAGTAGAAATGTCCTTTTTAAATCCAAATTTTAACATTGAACACCATTTCTGAAAAGCAACAACGCTGATTTATGATCCAACTGCAGCAAAGGGCCTCATGTTCATTAGTATCAAATGACGTTTTTTTTTCTTACTGTACTCAAAGATAAATTAATTTCAAATTTCAGTTGATTAACACCTTTAATGTCGGCGGAGTGAAATAAAAGGCAATTTGTTTTACTTCTGACATAAATAACAGTGTGCGTAATTAGAGAAGAAAAGGCTGTGCACATTTTCCTGACTCACTCACATAGAAATAAAACAATTAAGGCAGTGGTTAGGTCGAATGTGCTACAAGACGTATGATTAAAGTTGCCGCCGATTTTTATTGTAATATTAACGATTAATTTTCAAAATTGTAAAATATTAAATTAAGTAAATATATATATTGTTTTTTGTTTTTTTACAATCTGATGATGAATGTAACTGTTATAAATTCAAGGAAATCAGCTCAACATTGAACTGACTTACTCAACATTGAACTGACTTACTCAACATTGAACTGACTTACTCAACATTGAACTAACTTACTCAACATTGAACTAACTTACTCAACATTGAACTAACTTACTCAACATTGAAC
>ENA-OREC01000301-OREC01000301.1-marine-metagenome-genome-assembly--contig:-NODE-301-length-17352-cov-8.095630_pt1 | contig 17352 bp, 6 predicted proteins | sample MGYA00248626_ERZ508543 | MGnify/ENA primary metagenome ERZ508543 (study PRJEB26211, sample SAMN05518279) | marine metagenome | isolation source: Puget Sound, Washington, USA | host: Bankia setacea | place...
AAACAGCTAGAGTGTGTAATATAAATATAACAACACAATCAGAATGTTTTAATGATATTTTAACGCAGCAAGGTAAACTACTGCTATAATTAAGATTCTCACTAAATACATAGTTGGCTCCCCTTATGGGTAAGTAGGGTAGCCAATAAAACGCAACTGCATGATTCTGGGCCTAACATAATGTTGTTGTTTTTTATGACATTGTAGTTAATATATCTAATTGCCCAAAAATGCCAAGGTTTTAGAAACTTATTTATGCAAAGACATGTTGTGCGTTTTGTTCTAAGGGTTCCTCCTCAAAATAGTTCTTTGAGAGCCGGACTAAGACCATTTATTATTCTAAAGATACTAGCTCGTACAATACTAAACGGTGTTCAAAATAGTGTGCAAGTGAAGATGGTTTTTGACATTTGCATCCAATATAAAAAAAATAGATATACTTCACATGTTGCCTGTCACGTTGATACATTTGCATTGAATCACTGATGTGCGTTCGATTGTTTAGTATGATTTTGTCTTTCGTCATTTGAACACTATATTGATAACCGTTTGATATTGTGTGAGCTAATGACGTTTTAAATAGTCTTAGTCCGGCTGTCAAACAGTAGTATTAATGAGTAACCCCTAAACTATTACGCACAATATGGCTTTGCATATACATGTTTTAAAACACGTCCTCTTACAAAAACTAGATGAGGCCACCCTGACATTTTTGAAATTCGCGCCCAAATTGATCAATCCCTCACTTCACGGGTCTGTTAAGACTTATATGTGACTTTTGACCATTGTATCTGCGAGATATGTCTTACAATAATGTAACGTTTGGGTATAGGACACATTTTTGCATTTGTGTCGACATATCAGCACAAAAAATGTATTTTTCACGTGTATCATCCATCCAACTGCTTCATACAAACTGAAAGTACCTCTTATTATACTTTTTTTTTAATTTCTTAGTTTTTGTGAGTTTTAACATTTAGATTAACAAACTGAGCTATATCCATGCATATCATGATGAGTAGTTTTTGCCTTAGCATGTTTATACAATTTTACCTTAATGAGATGTTCACAGCTGACACGTTTTATGCCATGTCTGATTGTTAAACAAAGGAACAGAACAGGACAACATAGAAAAGAGTGTGGTATTTATATCAACTTAAACATATACAGCGTTGGTAAAAACAATATATAAATAACATGCGTTAGTAATATTGAGATATGAAATCTGGTAAAAGTGAAAATGCAACCACGAGTTGTCAAATAAAACATCTCAATATTACATCTACATCTAACTATTAAGGGTTAAATGAGTTGATAATTGTAAACAAGCCCACCATCGTTTCCGGTTTAATAGTGTATACAGAATGACAATGAAACACTGAACATATGTACATGTATGTACACATGCACCATACTCATCTAACTAAATGTCAAAACAGTGCACCGGAAATAGAGCGTTCCAAAATAGTCCAAGTTTAGGAAATATGCAATAATAATGGACTAAATCACCATTACGTGAGCTGTATTTGTCATTCAACCAAATTATATGGTGTCCCAGAAGGAAGCATTGTGCTATGTTGAAAACTCTCTTGTGGAATTAGTATCATGGATTCGTAACAAAATGTTGAAACTCAATCCCGATTAAACTGAAGTCATTGTTTTCTCATCTCAAACATCATCTCAAAGTAACGAAACATATGTTTAATCTGTATCAATGAAAATAGCACTAACTCTTCTGATCGTGTAAATAATCTTAGTGCTCATTTCTAGACTCCAGAATGAGCATTGAAAAACACATTAAGTCATGTTTAATAAACTGTAAACTCTTCCTAACACTGCAACTCGCATTATAACGTGAACATTAATTTATGATTATACATCACCACACTCTTCAAAGATTCTCGTTCACACATACAAAGCATCACACGGCCAATCACTGATTTATGACCTTTTCATTACAATAGGTGGTAACTATATGTGCATTTGAAAATACTCTGTTATACGAGTGTGAAACATACGCGTTAAGTATATGTTTCTGATTATAATTTATAAGATTTAGTGTCTATATGTTAGTGTCATTATTTGGTTATGAGTGTATAACCTTTAGTTCGACGTTCTCAAAGTGGAAATGAGCATGTACTTATGTTTTTCTTTAGTTTTCCTCTAAGACATACAACGTAAAGTATGTATGTTTCGTCTTGGTTTTTCTCTGTGTTTTTTTGTATTCAAATGTATACTTTTATTTATACGTTTTTAATTTTAGGTGTTATTGAACGTTTAATTTCTATAAGTAATGAGTGCTTTTAAAATCTGAAAAGTAATTAAATATATAGATGGAATTTTAATGTATGAATCTGTTTATTGCAGTTGGTATAAAATACTACAATCATAAAGAAACTATATTGGACGGTTATATAACTTAAATTAAGTGATATGTATAACATTAGACAACAATATTTCATATGCAACAGTTTGTCATGGTGAAATACTATGCACTAAACTACAAACTATCGACAACAGGAAGCCATCTTGGCTATATGTTGGCATCAAACTTACTGCCTATTTCCAGAACGCCCTTAAAATATGCATAGAGCATAACTGTGTCAATGCCTGGCATTTAACTCTTTTATACACAGTGGAAAGCACGTATTGGTAAAAAGCGATACACATACGAATCTTGAATCTGGCAATATTGTAATCCAAACTTGCCTTCCCTGACAAAAATGCATATCCTCGTAACTATACGACATGTTAGACTGAGGGAATGGCCAACCGCGATGAACTCGTCTTTAAAAACGCTTAAATAAAAGAGAAGACACATTTTGTTTCCATTATAGTTACTAACTTGGTGTCAAAAGATGCCACTGTTTCTCAACATAGTTTTGAAGAAAAAACATCAGTTTATGAATACATATTGTTTTAGTGTTTTACCTAGGTCTTTGTAATAAAATGTCATGAAGGTTAATTAACTAAATGAGTGTTGAAGTTTAATTATACATACAGGAATGTGCCACATTAATTCATGAGTGCATACCTCAGGTTAAATGTCAAATATAATGTTTAAGTTGACAGAGTTATTTCTGTTTTTTTAACCTTGAGTGATAGATCAGATCAAGCAATGAGTTGTCAATTTATTTTTATTGTGTTGTTCATTACCACCCATTTCATACATGTTCGTATACTAACGCGTCACATATGCACATTGTGAGTGGATATATTTAGACTGTTTTCTTAAAACTTTTCAACTGACATATATTATATCAGTGTTGACTTGACATGCTTCATCTTGTCTTTAGAGACGGTTTCAGCTGGCTACACGTGTATACATTGTAGTTGCAACTTTACAATTCGTGTCTCTTGCGCGGTCTTAATTTGCATTCAAATATTTGTTTGGCCCTGCAATAATACAATACATGAAACGTTCACAGTTGCAATTATCTTCAATAAAAGTTGTGTTATTTACCTTTTATATTGATGCGGACAATCGACTTAATAATTCGTCATTAAACCTTATCCATCCGAACAGCTATACAATTATCAAGACTGCGTTTATTCAAGCTTACCTGTGTATCATAGGTGTATATTAAACATAGGATATATACACCCATGAGTTTACTTACATTTAAAAGCATTATATGAAAAGAATATTGGTATAAGTATGTATGTGGGCTATAATAATATAAATACACATGCAACTTGTCAGTCTTATGAGTATTCTTGAATAATTATTTAATTCAATCCAGTTTATCTTCCAGTTCATGATTGGGTCAACACATTGCCCTAGTCATGTTATACATGTCGGATATAACAAATACCCTTATGACCATGAACTAACAATCAATTAAGATATGTCGTCATCCCATATCACAAATATTTACAAACTATTATATACATATTTAACATATCGATTTGTTCTGTTAATAATGTCGTTGACATATAACATTACAGTACGGAATAGTGTACCAACTCTAAATATAACTTTAACCCAAGTAAAACGTTGACCTTGATTGTATGGGATATTTTGTTGTAACTATGCAACCTAATGCTATGCAATAAACATATGCTTCAAACCCGGAAACTGAAGCCCACATTTACTGTTCTCGTGAAAAGCAATATTATTGTTTTGTGTAATCACATTCCCACTAAACAAAATCTAATGAACATCTTGTTTAGAGTTTACATCACATAGTTAGTTGATGTAGGTAAGGACATAAAGCAACTTGTTTACATTGGTAGCAGTAGCGATTTTATAACTGTGATTTTACCAATGTCAGTCTAACACGTTGTAGAGCACACCATTGTTGTGTATGCACACTTATAGTGTACATACTATTTAAAGCTTATTCGCTTATTATTACACAAAGATTAAAGGATGAGTTAGAATCTATTCAACTTGAAGCTGCAATAATCATCACAGGAGCAACGAAACTAGTATCGCACTATAAACTATATCAAGAAATGGCTGGTTACCTCTCGCAAAACGTAGATACATCCACAAACTAATCCTCTTTTATAAAATCATAAATGGCCTGACCCCTAATTATCTATTATAAATAGTCCCTTCAATGAACCAGGGCCCACAACCCAATACACGAACCAGAGATAGTTTACCCATGTTACTATGTAAAACTGCTTTATATTATAACTCTTTTTTCCATCCTGCATTCGAGCCTGGAATAACTTACAGCGCGACCTGAAATATGCACCATCAGTGGAACTATTTAGGCAAATAATTTTTAAACATTTTTTTCCTCTACGTATGTACCCGTGTTTTATTACAATGGACCAAGGAACTTTCAAATTATGCATACCAGATTGAGAACACAATGTAGTGCCCTCAAGTCCCATTTATTTATCGTTTCGCATCATCCTGACAGATACACCGGTCTTGACAATAACAACTGACATTTTACTTTCTGGCAGCGAACACCTATCATTTGATAAAAACACACGTCTTTTTGACGCTGTTTTAAGTTCATCAATGAATCCAAACGCTTAGGTAATTAATCATTCCTATTGTCCGATACATTGTCTTCCTATATGTATTTGTTTTCCTTATTATATAACTTTTTTCCAAAGTTTTAAAACTTAATTATGTCTCCCCTCCCTGCATTGTTATTATCTCATGTATTTACTGTAGCTCTACACTATCTGGAGAGCACATACACTGCCAGGAGATTTGTACATATATAACTTTGTGTAAATTTCGTCAGGAGAGTATCTATATTAAAGCTCTGGGCTTTCGATACAATCCTTATTTACTTATATATGTGTGTCTCCTTGTATCTGTAAATATTTCCGAATAGAAATATGTTCAAACCAAAGCTTATTCGACTCTACTGTCAGACTATTACTAGTTTTTACACGCCAGATATATCTTATGTAATAATCTGTGATGAGTTATCCAGAAATAGTCGTACCGCTCCACTTAAGTCCATTGTGTAGTGACAACCCTACATTGCAGAATTTCGTAATCGTTTAGAGTTTTTTTTAATATATTAGTGTGTTAATATATACCTGTAATTACAAATAGGGAAGACTTCCAGGGAAATATATCCATATTTTCGGGTCGCCTACAAGGGTAACACATACTAATCTAGCCTATATAGTTAGACGCAGTGGTGTCACTGTTGTCGTTGACAAACTAGTTGTTGTAGGATGAACTCCGGTTAAGTTATCCTGTCTATCTATCTCATTATAAGCCAGTGATATAGTCATGAATAATTGTAAACAACGAGTGTGTTGCCTATATATATGTGTCTATTGTTAGTATAGGATAGAGTGTTATATTTGTAATTGTTGTTCTAATACGTTTAGTGAATCACTAATTGCATTGGCCATATACAATAGGTCATTGTAGGGTTTCGATTTAAATCTCAGAGCAACAAGTGCCCATATTAAGCCTTTTCAATACACACAACCGTCTTTGAATGCCCGTTTGTTCAGCAATAATTGATGCCCTATACAAACTATGTTTATCAACTCGTACATAGTCATTTATTCCCATATATATGCAACAACAACTATGTGGTGTGCGTTATATAAGTACCGTCCAAGAAAGTGTGGATAGAATGCTTGCGCAAGAAGCATACTTATTCTTGAAATCGTTACATACATACAGGAAATGCCAACGCAAGTAATCTCCTATGTTTCACCATGGGAATTTAAATGTGCATAGTTACTAATCTGACGACTTAATTCTCACGTTGTGGATTTACTATAACTGATTAGATGTGTATTTTCATTCTAGTGTAGGTACTGTGCAGGCTATATTACGAGTTTTGAGTACGTACTATTGAGTTGTTATATTAAATGAGGGTGATGTGCTCCTTCCTATTCACGAAACAAAACATAACGATTTAACCGTACAATATAAACACTGGTAATAGTGTCTGTGTTATGACATATTAAACTAGCCGTTGCATGACAAATATAACAATAGTGTTTAGAATAGTTTAGTTTAACTTCTCGTGTCGATTTAAAGGTACAGTGGCATCCTAGTGATTAAGCTATCAAATGTAGTATGCTTGGTCAATGTTCTCTATAATAAAAAAGAGACTTAGATACATTTATGTCAGCAAAACAAATGTAAAGAACAACTAAACAGTGGTACAATTTAAGAAGCAATGCACTTAAAATGAAATATTGTTTTAACAATTCGTTTACCGAAATAAGACACGAACCTACATTTAGTCTTGTAATATGTACTCAACCCGGTCAGCTTTATTATCACCTAAATTTATAGAGGTAAACACACAAGAGATCATCTTATTCGTGTATTATCTGAGATATACTAAATGATAAGATAAAGTTGTGAACGTACAATACAGTACAATCTCCTGCTGGTGGCTCTGTAAATTTGACTATGGTGAAATAAGAGATACTGCCCTCCTAGACCACTTGGAACTGAAATTAAAACTTCGACTGGCCTGTGAACAGATCCGTATAGGTGTACATTAGCTTATCTACTTTTGTGCACAATAAATCACGGTTTTCTTTTTTTTTTAAATCATGGTAGATTAGATAAGAATACTAGGCTATACAGGAGAATGTATAACCAATAGCAGTATCACAATTGTCACTGTGCACTGTTTACGATAAACACACAATGTATATATGTAAATATCATTAGTTAAGGATACTCCATAAACTATAGAAAAATGAAATGGACGAATGTGAATGATGCTTAAGTCCGTAACATGAACAATTCAAACAATTTACAAGTCCACTCGGCAACTTAGCATGCATTTAAATTGTTGGACTTTTAAACTGCTATAGGTTTCGGATTTGAGTTTAAACGTTGATGTAAACGAAACAAATCCGACTAGGTGTTACATTACAGCAACATCAGCAACGTATATTGTATATGTACATTGAAATACCTGTGTTAAGATACATTTTAAATCAGTTATACTACAAGACTATATAATGGACAGCGTCAGCACCACATCTAAAATAGAATCATTTATTTATAGCAATATTTAATATTGAAATGTTTCTATATTTTGTCGAATTAAATCAACAGTATAAAGATGAGGAAGTTTACTTAGTGTATGCATCTGATTGGTGGTTTGATATGTTCAATGTATTCACATACCAGGTAAATCCTTTGTCAGAACTAAAATAAATATTTTCAATTTCACAATTACAAACGTTGTATCGTTTCATTCTGTAAAACCGTGTTCTGAAAATTCGGTTGACTGTTGTTTACCAATAATCGACACTTTTATATAAAGAAACCAGTTTGATTTGATTTTTTAAGAAACTGTTATATACTTTATCTCACGTCTCTGCCAACGCGTATCGTTAATTTAATGTTTTATCTCATAAATAATCAGACACAAAAGCGAACATTTGTTGTAACAAAGATATAGGTTAATGCATGTAATGCTGTTTTTAGTTTACAGGACGCACTGGCATGCTTGACCCATATTAAAACTCCTACATGTACCAACATTCACACAAATTGTAATTTAGAATATTCAGGTTTAACACATAGACTGAATGGACGCATGCTCTTCTAATTCATACACTTTGATAGCCGATTATAATGGTTAACTAAATTAAATGTATTATTGTATCAATATTCGCATTAACTCATGGACTACGTGCTTAAGTGTGGTGGCATTCAACAACATTAATTCATACAAAAAGTGTCGCTTAAATGTTATACCAATTATCTATTTTAAGTGTGTCTGAGTATAACTAGATCTGTATAATTTTATGGAGGGTTTATTTGTCAGTACAGTTTAATATGTCGACATAGTAATTTATAATGAGGGGAGTTCAAATAAATCTACAAATACATTTAAACTGAAGGTATTTACCTTATAGTATAAACGACATTAAAACAGCAAAACACATGTATGATAAAGTTTACTGTAAAATAATATTATTTAGTGTCTGACCTAAGCTTATGCTCGTAACACAAACAACACATTATCAATGTATACAATAAGGTATCTAGAAACACTTGCAATGATAACGTTTTGGTATGACAAAAACACGTTATCAAAGAACATTTGAATAACAAATGTACAGGTGTATCAACTATAAACATTTAGTTTCACTATATATGTCAAGTGCAATTTTACGACCGTCTATCCATAGAACAACCTTGTCCACATAGTTAATGTGTCGTCTGTATCCCTTTGTAGAGCTTGGGACATCGCTAGCAACAATAACTGTAAACGTCTGAAGATCTCGCCATTTTGTATCAATTTAAAGTTTAGCTCCAAACTAAGAGAATGAAACTGCAGCACAGTTCATACAGGAAATTGTCCACGTGCTTGTAATACTCTACACACCTTGATAAACATGAATAATAGGCGTGGCTCCGTTTGGCCTACGTGCATAATTACATGCTTTCACTGTCGAAAAATAGATTAGACACTCGCGCCCTTAGGTCTCTTAATCGTGAATATACAAATATGACAAATATACTCTAATTATTACATACTGGGTCGATGTAATTTGAATACAAATACTATTTAGTTGAAATGATGTCTACAACATGTTGACTTTTTAGTCGACTTTGTATATGAAAGGTGTAGGAGTAAGACGGAACTCATGGTGCTCTCGAACATGACTTGTGAGCATACTTGTAAACCCAAATTGAATAATAGAGATTCAAAACATATGATACTCGCCTCATGTGTATAACAGTGCGAATAGTTGATTCTACATCAAGCTTATCTGCGTTTTAACACAATTAGTCGTTTGTGATACACGTTGTATTTAAAATTTCAAAAACACAAACAATTTAAGAAATTACGTTCACGATGTTCTTGATTTAAATGGTAGATTTAGATGATATGTACATGTTTAAAGCTAACAAAGACCTGTTGATGTAGCCATCCACCCATATGACAGTCTATTCGTTCTATATCAGACACTTAAAGGTTGTGATTCTAATTTTCAGATAAAGCAAATAAATTGTTTAAAGTTGCTACAAATAAAATAACTACCTTGCTTTAAACAATAGTTATGTACTAGGATAGCGCTTGAAAACTATAATAACACTGACAAGCAATGTAACAGACTTGATTTTCAATTAGGTTTTTAACTTGACCCACGCGCTTAGATATACTTACAATAAATGCGAGTTCGTGTTTCTAAATTCGAGTATGTAGTTAGGACACATCGTATGTTTTATAATTAATTTTCTGATGCATCGATTGTTTTCCCATCGTTATCATTGGAAATAGTTATCAATGGCATGTGTTATTGTTACAGTTTTGTCTTATTATTCAAGCATGCATGTGTTGATCGACATTGTTTAACATAATGGAATAGAAGTTCATTTAGCTGTATACTAAAGCGTGCTAGTTGTAACACACTCGACTCTCACCTCTGCGATCACGATTCGATACCCGGCATCGGCATGTGAGATGGTGATGTAGTTATCAAATCAGACAGGTGGGATTCTCTCCGGGTACTCCGGTTTCCTCCCACATGAAGACCACACGACCGCAAACATTGGTTCCAACGAGCGTGCTTAAGATAGGTTGTATACATTGTTTCGCAATTGTTGTAAAATAAATAAGGTTAAACACAACACTAACATTGTATATACAGAGAAGTCCTTTGTTTATGCTTTCTAGTGTACACGTTGCACACCCTTTGTTCTTGGCGAGGTATGTTTACGTTTTGAAAGTACGATCACATTGTAAGATTAAGATAATTGCGTATAATTTAGAAATTTGAGTACATATTACTCGAAGCAAGACATTTTTATACAAATAAATGAAAATGAATACAATTAAAAAATATTGGAGAAATAAATGCATCGTCGACATCTGGAGTACACATATAGAAACTGTTTGATTCTCAAACAAAAATCAACTTGTAAAAATGTTGATAAATACGATGCTTGAAAAGGTCTAAAGATGTTTGAACCCAGACAGCAACACATGTACGCAAAGAGTCTATATTTTAATTCGAGTATTTGTCTTACTTTAACGTTTATATTGGTTAAAAATAAATTAACGCTGGCAACTTCCTGATATACATCAGTGATAAACGCATGGGCACATCGAGTGTTATATAAAAAACAACAACTGACAAATCAGCACAATCGGGATACAAAGACCGGGTAGGTATCAGTTTACGACATGTGGAAATACGCGTATATAAGCAACGTTTACTCCTAGTCCCATAGTCGTGGAATAAACTTGTCGTTGCAACCTCTGAAATGGGTAAGTACAAATTTCCATACTTAGTCTAACAAAATAGAGTCTTAAAATGGTGGCATGAATAGTGTTATGTTTTGATTTACGGTGAGGTCTTGTAACGGCATTGGTGTCCCTGTCTGTGATGCACCTATTGACCGTGAATATGTTTGCATTTTTTTTGTAATTTACAACATTGGACCTGCAATTGTGTACACCTTAATTGCTCAAGCTGTATCATTATTGTTAAGCTATTACCGTAATACAGGACTCATATTACAGTGTTTTTTGTTTTTGTATACATACTAATTGGCGGTTATGTTCACGTTCCGAAATGTTTATGTTTATGCCTGGAATTCAATATTCAAGTATGCCATGTACAGACGTGTCTAGCTGTCTGGTAACAATTACTTACTTACAGATCATGGTGGCAGTATAATGTATAAAAATAAAAGATCTTCGCTACAATGATATTTAACATAGAAACATACATCGGAACTCTAGATTATTACTTGAAGAATTGGGTTTTAAAATATCATTATTATAATCACGCCTTCAATTGCGCAAATATTTATGAAACTATAGATAATTTTAACAATCGATTGTTCAGATATAATGTGCCGGTTTGTTACGCATTTAGATACCCAAACAAGCAGTCCAAGACGACGATCCAAAATACATGTATATCAACACAATATATATCAAATAAGTTGTTTATTTATATTTTTATTTCAGCTTTCCAAACAGTTTTGGCGTTTGCATGCATGCTCGGAACAGTATGGGGTAAATTCCGTTTAACACTATTCTTAAAAGTGTATACATATAAAGATGGTCTCAACAAAACAGTATATTTTTAATTACATTGTTTGTCTTTGCAAAAGAGAGTGTGATACGTGTTAGCTGATTATTCCATTCACATTATTTACTTACATTTAACTGGCCAAAGCATTGATACATACATACATATATATATTACCTATTGATGTTTTCAAATATATCTAGCTTCAGGCAGCCCAGGACCAGCCCCAGTCCCAGTTCCAGTCCCAGTTGTATTCCCACCACCACAGACCGTCCCAATCGACTACGACAATTTACTACCATGGAACACCGATTACAAAGGAATTATCGTCATTCAACCTAAATGTATTCTTGATTTAGGGCAAGGTCAACTCCCAATTGGAGCCCTGTATATCAAGATTAGTTTCAACGATGATGCTAACGTAAAACACGTAATAGTAAGTAAAGGAAGTTTGATCAATTTCCTCGTAACACCATGCTCTATCTCGTACATAGAGGACCGAGCCTTTACTTATACAACTGTACACGGAGTCTTCTAACTTGAATTAATATCGATTGTATCTGTTATGTTTGACTGGATATAAAAATCGATCTCTTTTCTTACAAACAAATTATTTTTATACAATATGTCTCAAGAGTTTAAGAATAATTTGCGAGCACAAACCGTAATTGCTTTATTTTCAATTCAGCAATGGTCGTTCACAGAAGTAGGTAAGCAGATGTACACCAATACGAATCCGTTCACAGGCCAGTCGAAGTTTGAATTCCATTTCCAAGTAGTCTACGAGGGCAGCATCTCTTGGTCCCCCAAACTCAAATTTACAGAGCCACCAGTAGGAGATTGCACTGTATTGTACGTTCACAACTTTATCATTTACGAGTAGTATATGACTGCTATTGCACAAATACGAATGATATTTTGCGTATATACCTCTAGAGATTCTTACACTTATGAGGGTAACCGTTCTTAACTTATATATACCAAGACTTAACTACAGGTGTATGTTTGAAGGAATCTTATTTCGGCAAACGAATCTTTGAAACAATATTTATTTTCAATTGCATTGCTTCTTAAATCGCACTTCTGATAACGTGTTCTTAACATATGCCTTGCTGACATAAATGTATCTAATTTTATTTTTATTACAGAGAACTAGGACCAAGCACACTTCATCTTATAGCTTAATCCCGGTGATGATATTTGAACTGTTAAATAGAAATTAAATTATTCACAAAAAACTTGTTTGTTTTGTTATAATATTTATGCAATGACTTGTATAATATGTGTAAAAACAGCCACTACAACCAGTTCGTTCAATCGTGAAACATTTGTTTCGTGGATATGGAGGAGCCTTTCCCACACGTATGATACAACAACTCTACCTTACTAAGTCGACATTCAACCAAAACATAACCCGGACGGTACCTACACAATACATACACAGGTATAGCAAATAAACAAAAATGTTAGTCTTTATACGGAAAGGGTTGTAATTGTATACAAGTTAATTGTCATGTTGAATCACAGGTTCTTTCGTGTGTGGGCATTTCCTAATAACGTGTATGAAGCGCGAGTATGGGTATGCTTATTATATTTGGTTTATGCTGTCTTCTGTGCATGTTTATAATATCACTGGGAAATTGTGTAATTTTGATTTAAGGCGTTGTTATGGATAACTGTTCCCTAGCAGACTTCCTTATTTGTAATTGTATGTATACTCAATTATATATGAATGGCATCATTGACACTACACCTTATAATTAAAGTTACCCTATGTTCCCATTTGTTTAGTTCCCTTAATTATGTTATAAGGTATTACCATGAATAGACACAACATTGGTGTTCCTACTTTCAAATTACCCGCACGTACTAAATATATTTAATGACTGACTCGTTACATATTAGTTTTGACGAGTAAGGGCATTGTATGTATTGTGTGGCTATGATGTACAGATGAATATGTTTTTTTTTACTTTGAGCGAAAGTCCACCTTTAATTGGAAGTATACAGCTATAACTGAACTAACTCAACGAATATCATTAGATAAGAAAGTGGTATGTAAACAGGATAGTCAGGCGATAGTGTCGAATGATCCCTAAAACAGTACTAACACTGTGTATGTTCATACCATGTGCCCTCGCTGAGAAACTGAATGATGCTACGTTGTCATCTTTGGGCAATTTGAGAGATTCAAGATAGCGGCCAATATGTTTTTTTAATCAAACCCTTTCACAAGAAGACGTGGATGTAGCCAGGAAAATCCGATAACATATATATTATTAATACATGCAATCTACAAATCATGTTTGCAGCAACTTAATGTAAAACAAAAAATCCACCAGAATTGCGTGTAAACTTAATTTGTATTGTAAAACAAGTAGTTAATTTGAACATGACCTTAAGACATTTGCTTTGAGAATGGAGCCAGAGCTTATTGGTAAAGTGTATCACCAATTGCGGGCATACTCTATTGTACCCACACAGGCCGTCATTTGATACGTATATTCACATTTTCCAATTTTCATTACAATCTTTGAAAAAGCAAGTTTAAAAAAATAGTTTTAAAAGTTCAATTCTTCCGATTTACTTCAATACTGGTCAAGTATAGCAAATGTTTGGAACTTCCGTCAGCCGATTCACAGATGCAAAGCTTACACACTAGTTCCAATAATGGTCATTGCGTTTTATTGTTTAATAAACATGACATTAAGTAGACATGTTAGAGTTTTATGTTTTAATATTTAAATAAAACAGTATAAGGTTACGGGAGACTACTGCAACGGCGAGTCTATCCTAAGTAGTATCCTATTATCGCATTTTATAGAGATATAGTATGTATCAGCGTGATGGTCTATATAAACAATATTGACACGGCGCAAATGTGGAGGTTTAAGCGATGTGTAGTTAAAATGATGATATGTAGACTTAAAGAAGTCTTATAATAACTTAGTAACCACGTTCATTCCTTAAACAACGGTGAACTATCAAACATAAATCACAATGGAGTATTCTAGAATTGTTGAATGATTATTATATGGATGATTTGGGTAAGTTTAAAAGCCTCAGGAGTACTCTATTGAAACGAAGGTCAACTGTGAGTCTTTCTTTGTTATTGTTTGTTTTACGTTGAGGAAGCAACACATGTACACATACAATGCCGAATGTCGAGACGACGATCGATGACTTGCATCGCACACTCGCACACTGTAACATTCGGATGATTACAACGACGATTGGTACGTTATTTGTTGTGAGTCAAACAATTAATGTAACATGCAGTTAGTCTAGGAGTTGTCTAAACATATGTGAGTTTGTTTTAGAAGGATACCCTCTGTTATTGAGATATGTTTAGACAATACTAGCGTATATGGACATATTTTAAAACTGCTCAAAGCAAAATAGTGTGACCTTTTCTACACACACGACACATCAATTATTTCTTAGAATCTTTATTATATTTTAATAAAAAGCAATATTTATTTGATACAACATACAGACAAAAGTCCATAGCGGGGTCGAAATTCAATCAGCTGCGTACATCCTGTCAGTCTCGGTAAAGCTTGACATAGAAAGTGAACCCTATTTTGTGATCTCAAGTTCAAAAATAAGTGACCGATATATTTGATTCATGGTTAAAGAAGAAAGAACACTAAGTCTGATTTGAATGTACGTACATATACGTTGATGAAGTTATATGAAGTTATACTGTTATATGTACATACCCGTGATAAACATGGCATGTGTGGGGTTGTATGTAAAGCTTATGGATCGTAGGACAAATTGCCGCGGTAAATCACCAGAAACCTGAACTCGAACTCGGCTGCTGGCCACATATCGTATTTGTTGCGGTATTTCAGTGGTGCAACCTCGTCAAACGATCATTGCTGGTATAAAGAAAATACAAAAAGTTAATGAGATGGTTAAAATTGATTGAAATGTAAGATAATGTTTACATTATCTCATTGGCTTGACCAATAGTATTGCATAAATCAGTCTACTCATTACTCAAAGATGCAATTGTTTAACACTAGACATAGATTATTCCTATTGCTAGTGACAATATAATTTATTGGAATTCAAAACAATGTAAGAGAGAAATATTGTTGCAGACATACAGAGAGAGAGAGAGAGAGAGAGAGAAATATAGAGGGAGAGAGAGAGAAATAAAGAAATAGAGAGAGAATGATGTAGGAAAATAATGTCTTACCCATACTGAAAGTCTGGCGTCTACAAAGAGTTCAAATATGGTGGTTGCTTGTTGTTGGGTTGTATTTATAGGAAAGCGATGTTCACCTGACAGACTTAACGAGAACATGTATCCGCTTTTACAGCTTAAATTAAGAAAAATGTCATCAACAACTAAAAGAACAATGTCAAATAATCGGTGAGTAGTATGTGTTTTTAGCTGTGCGTAAACTGATGATCGAGTTTGTGATTGTTTTATTAAACCTGCTATTAAGACAGTTGACACCTTCAAAAATAACTAATTTTTAATTTATAAACAAGTACAATCGTATTCAATTATCTTTTCATGTTGGTTTTAAATGTTGTTTAGCTTTTTATTTTGATAAAGATGTGGAATGGATGCCATTTCCTATTCTGCTTCTTCTATCAATTACCTTAATAGACATTGTTTTACCATTATGTTAACAATATTACCGCTTTTATAGATGATATAAATTAAATGCTAGAAATTGGCCGGGTGTTGTATATTGAACATTGTCAGGTTAGTTATTGGGTCTTGACCTTCCCGATGCCACATCATTACGGTCTCGGTTTATTTAGAAACAAAGATGCAAGCTTTGTTATTCGATCGTGTAAAAATCTATAGCATTTGAACTGTATGTAACGTCATGTATACACACTCAGTAAGCATGTTGTGATTCTGTGACGTATTCAAAGCAAAGAATGTTTACCGATCGTGCTAAAAGGTTGTGGTAACATTGCAGAGCATGCCGAACGGTTGCCGAAAAAATGCTGAAATGTTGCGGATTTGAGAGTCGGCGTATATAAACGATGCCGAACTACTAATTGGTCAACCGTTGCTAGTGGAACACCATGGATATGTGAAGCCTTCACCTTGTACTTCAGTTTCGAATACAAACTGAAATGGATGTCATGCTTGCTCTTGTTATTGCTGCCTTTAATAGCCGAAGAAAAGTGGGAAGTGCTGGGCCATTCGAGACTTCATTATAGTTTTCTTCTGCTCAGCTTGGGTCGGCAGATGGAGGTCTATGCCTACATTCGAACTTGAGTGTTCAGGGGCTGGCTGTCTAGTATATTTCAAGCCAAATCTCTTTTTAAGTAACTTGCCTTTGTCTCGCACCATGTATATGTATTCTTTTAAATCAAGTGTTCAAGTCACACCAAAAAATGTCGATGGTGTCAATTCGAAAACTATTAGCAAACTGACGGCGTCTTCAGCAATAATTCGACATATTGATTGGGATAGCGTTACATGATCTGCATAGCTTCCACGTGTATGCGCGACACAAAACTATTCCACTCGTCGTCTTCGGTGAGCTTTAGGCATCGATTCAGCTTCCTTCAGCGAACGCTTGGGATGGCTAAAAGATAACGAAGCCTCGCAGAAGTTTTTTCGATCCCGTTTTGGCATGAAGTGCCGATAATGTTTCCGGAAGTGTTAAGGACATGGAACAGAACATCGCGAAGAAATGCCGTAACATCCCGATTTAGCGAATTCCACTTTCGGGTACCCTTTGGGTCCTAGTGGATGACAGGTCTTACCTAACTGTTTTGTACTTTTTCTTATACTTTATTATATACCAAATCAAGAGTATATGCCAAGGGGAGACATTACTTAACCCATAGAGAGAGAGAGAGAGAGAGAGAGAGATCGGAAGAGCACACGTCTGAACTCCA
>ENA-OREC01000302-OREC01000302.1-marine-metagenome-genome-assembly--contig:-NODE-302-length-17317-cov-10.833875_pt1 | contig 17317 bp, 2 predicted proteins | sample MGYA00248626_ERZ508543 | MGnify/ENA primary metagenome ERZ508543 (study PRJEB26211, sample SAMN05518279) | marine metagenome | isolation source: Puget Sound, Washington, USA | host: Bankia setacea...
AGAGAGGCTGGTTTCCGACATACATGTGCTTCGATTTTACAGTAAAACTCCACTAACCAATTGGATCATCTTTGGTTCCATGGCACATTTGTTTTAATAGTTTTAACTTTAATCATTGAACGTATTTGAAACAAGTTATACCACCTATGTATTTCATTATCGTTATCTTTGATTCCATGGTACATTTATTTTAATAGTTTAAACTTAATGTGCATGTCGAGGATTATGAAACAAGTTATGTACACACTATAATATACACACCAATCTCACTGACTCCATACAGTTCTTCGTAGAAAACCCTCGCATTTGTGATATTTGTTAATTTTGGGCAAAACTAGTAACTCAAACGCCAGGTTTTCTATGAAGATCTAGTTGACACCGATGTTGGCGCTCGGTAGTTCTTTGTGTGGGAGGAAATTTAAGTAAACGAAGGAAACCCATAGGAAACCGACCTGGTGACTACATGACCATCTCACATGACCAACGCCGGGTATCGAGCAGCATTGTGCCAGTATGTGGTATTATTGTCCTGCAATTAGTTAGTAGCAATGGTATATCAGTGATGGGACGATTTGCTGTTTCAAAGTGGCCAACATTTCTTTTGGTATTTGTTTTACATTTAGTCACTGCGTGTACCATATGCCACTTAAAGTTCCATATATACATACGTACTGGCAATCTCCCATGAAGAGAAGAGTTGTCGTTCCTTACAGTATATTCTACTTGTGAGGGCGAATCACTGTGTTGGAGATTGACGTCCTGGCACCAAAAGAACGTCATGTGAACAATAAAGCATACTATCTCTGTCTCAATGCAAGTGTATATTTAAGTTCTAACCAATACTAGCATGCATGCACTGGCATCAATTGTTTAAAGCTAAAGGCATTGGGCCGACCCATCATACTAAATTAAGTTTGAATCTGAGTATTACTGGAATTATCCATCCCTTCTTCTTTGTGAGGTGACGATGACGTCAATACTATGCGGAAAACCTTACCATGTTGGTCAACTCATTCTAGCTTTTAAAACTTCCAACCGCTATATATTACCTTACCTCTCGCGTTTTAAATTGTGTGTCCACTCTCAAGGCACATATTTATATTCATTGCCTTGTCTAGTCAATAAAAACTGCATGTAGTATAACAAAAATCACCGAATTAATAAAAGCATCAACCTCACTACAAGACCAGAGAGGCTCCCGGTTAGCATGTATATCAGACGGGGCATTGTATTGGAATTAATCATTCACAATCCAAGTTATGAATAACAGTCACCAAGAATTATTGTTAGTTGATGTTGTAAGTTCACTCGAGCGTGCTGAGTTTTGAGGCAGAGCATTTCAGATGATAAATCAACAGACAGACTCATCTCAACATTGCAACAACGTCGAGGGGTGAATGCGAAAGGCAATCTCCTACACAGTGATCTCCCCTGGCAAGTAGAAAAAGAATTACTGTACTATAAGTGAAGTATCTCTGCGTGGAGTTTGTGCGAAAGGGTTCTATCTACACCTTCTTATAATAGCATTTATAACTATTTCGCTTTAAACCCTCGATCCGCCTTCTCTATCGATAACAAGTTCCACTAGTTCTCCATGAACCAGTTATTTAAATATAATAAATCTCGAACGTGCATTTATCGAAAAACTAAGGAGTGAGTGCAAACAGTTGATTATGATATGTCTGATTCTAAGGAAGGCCAATATTAAAGTTATGTTAAGTAAAAAGGCAAACTAAGAGGAAATAACTCGCGGATAATACTTATACAGAACTTGATAGAGAGCACCTTAAAGGATCCAGAGGCCCAGGATGGATGGAGACAATGTGGGACAGAGATTCGATATGGTCATTTCGCTTTCCGCTTCTACCTCTGTTGTACTGGGTGGGAGAAGGGAGGGGGTGGGGGCTCGATTACCTGCATACAATAGCTTAGTACTGGTTTGATTGTGCAGAAACACACCAACATAATTTATCTGCAAATCGGCTGAAAGTGTCATTAAACCCACCAAAACAATATTACCATTCCGTTATGTTCGTACACCTTGGACGTTGACAGCACTGCTTTTAGAGTTCTCCGACAGTTAAACTGAAATTAATTCATTCCAGCAGACGTTTCAAAATCCACCTCTCTTGTTACATCAGGATTACTCGTCAAGTAAAAATTTAACGAAACAACTACTGGCAGCTGCCTTTTCCCATTCTGTTGATATTATGGATCGTCCAACTCTATTTAAACAATTTATTGAGTAAAACGTACATCGACGTCCCGGTAATGAAATGTCGTAAGTCCTTTAAACTGTAGCACTTACGAAGTTTCATTACCGGGGCGTCGACATTGCTTTTACTCAATGGCGTCATTTTTACAGTTCATACGAAATGTGTGTTAGAAAATGGCGACAGTATATTCTTACCGAGAGGTTGAAGTCATGACCAGTGCTAAGTCCTAATTCCTGATTGTGAAAGTTACCTAGGCGGTATCTTCGGGTTCCCAGCTAGGAAACTGTTTAAGCCTACTTTAAGTACTATAGAGTTATACTGTAGATATACTTGTTTTGGTCAAAACTCCAGATCTTTGGTCACTCTTCTTAACTTTTAATAATTTAGTGTGTGTTTTGTTGCACTTGTTTTATTGTTTGAGGGCCATACGGTAGATTACCTTTATTGTTAAGTATGTTCCCTCTCGAAATAAAGTCTCTATACACTATAAAATTATGTTAGTAGAAATATGTACAATCCTGAAATTATGACTTGAAGAATAGAACTATTCGTGAATGGTGAATCATTTCGGAGACATTTATTCGAATAAAGTCATGAAAATACACACTTAGATTTCCGTGGCGTGTAAGCAAACGACTTGCAAACCTTTCAGCACTTTATCAGCACTTCTTTATTGACGAGATATCACGGACGTTACCGATCTTTCTACCGAATCTCACTTGCGTAGGCTACAAGAAACGCTGATCTCTATAGACGGAATCAACAGAAAAGTTCCGATTGGCTGGTCTCTTTGGACGGAATCAACCGAGAAGTTCCGATTGGCTGGTCTCTTTGGACGGAATCAACCGAGAAGTTTCGATTGTCTGGTCTTTTTTGACGGAATCAACCGAGAAGTTCCGATTGGCTGGTCTTTTTTGACGGAATCAATCGAGAAGTTTCGATTGTCTGGTCTTTTTTTTACGGAATCAACCGAGAAGTTCCGATTGGCTGGTCTCCGAGTTGTAAAATACATGCGTCTCCAACCAACAAGATATTCAACAACCTCTAAAAGCTGTAGATTTCCCACTGGACCTTCTTGATCTCATATTACTCCCTCTGAAGTTCTCTTGTGACTGGGTGCCTTTAATAAAGGTTATACTGAAGACCAAAATAACATGCATACACATAAAAAGGACGAGGGGCATTACAGTCATGTACACTAACACGTTCTACCGAGTTTGAATAGCAGTACATAGCTGGATTGGACTGTAGCAAGTTTTAAATGATTTCTATTGATTAGTTTCGGTGGAGGAGAATTATTAAGTTGTAGTCAAGGTTATTTATTTTAATATTTCAAAGGCAGATGCACCCACCCACCATTAGCGCATGTTTTATTGATACAACATTATATTTAATCATATGTACGACTAAGAATTTCAAACCACACATCGATAACGGTAAAGGGAGTGTAAATGGTTTGTTCTGTCATGTTGGAGGAATAAAGAATATGTCAACAGTGTATCTATATACGGTTTAATTTACATAGTATTGTTGTGTTAGCGAAATAAAGGGCATTTTCTTTCAAATAAATTGCTATAGTTTAAGGCTACGTTGTTATCGTTAGAGAAGGCAGTAAATCGAGGGTTCATTCCATGTACATTCATACGATGATCTTAACAGCAAACAAAACGTACATTAAGTATTAACAGTCATCTGAATAAACAAACTGTATATTTAGAGGAATGCGATGGAGTGAGTTATCAACAATGTCGCAAACCAAAACGTCCATAATCAGAAAGGAATATTCGAACACAGTACTGAACTGTTTCAAGAGCGTTGCATTTTTTGGTATATAAAAGGGGTATATATTTGATCATGATCATTTGATTATCGGGGCCGTAAATGGCGTCTGTAAAAAAGATCATTGCATCTTTCGGTAGATTATTTAGTTTTTGGTTGTTTGGTTGCCTTTGGGTTGGACGGCGCAACAGCAGACGGATGCAGTAAGCAATATGTTCATAGAAAATTATACATGATCATGGCGTCTGAACAACCAAACAATTATATATCCTCGCTATGTGCAGATAAGTTTGGCTAGTTTGGCTATGTTTTAGCTTAAATACACGATCTTAAAAAATGCACCCGCACTTCTAGTTGATACGCTTTACTCTGGTGTTGCACCAAGCCTTCCAATTTAAATAACATGTCCAATATTGTTCGTCGTTCTTGTATGTAAATATTGTTTCCACGTGTGTCACTTGCCTTCTGGGTTTGTCGAGATAAACTTTTACAACTTATCGGACATAGAAAAAGCGGACACATACCTTTTACGCGAACTATTTAAGTTGAAATTATATTTAAGTTGAAATTCGTAATATCTGGGTTGCCCTGGTGCCAATATAGTGTATGTATACAATGTTCTATCTCCAAACATTCACGTTTTCTTTTCTAAACACTAATTGTTGTTGTTGTTTTTAAAAAAACACCATACAACATACTCATAAGCAATCGTGTATAGCTGCAAACGCTCCACTCAGACCTCAATAAAATTTCGACAATGGTTCCATATATGTTTTGTTTGGAATATGATGTGTTAAAATAAAGATATGACACCTACATGGTAATGTCTGGTTTTCCGAAGTTATTGCTAAGTGTTTTGGCGTCACATGGGTTTTTATTCATCGTCACAAGTGTTGGTACAGAAAAAATGAGACGTGAGTGGATGGTTTTCTGGATAACGGATTTCGGATTCTTTAACACTTTGCCCGCCGATACAATTGCAGTGAAACATGTATATTTCGTCATCAACAGGTAAGTTTATATGTGGTCGTTGTATACAGGGTGTTGTCTTACACAGGTTGGTTAAATATTGAAATAAAATATTTTTTATCGCGGCCGTAAATGGCGTCTGCAAAAGATCATTGTGTCTTTCTGTAGATTATTTAGTTTTTGGTTGTTTGGTTGCCTTTGGTTTGAAGGACGGCGCAACAGCAGACGGATGCAGTAAGCAATATTTTCATAGAAATTTAAACATGCACGTTTCTAGTGAAATATTCCTGTTTAATCAGTCTTGCTGAAACTAGTATACCAGACAAGTATGATCAGATAACATGAGCCTAGCAGCTGAATCATGGCAGATGTGCAAGTTTCATGAAGTGCCTGACTCAATGACATGTGTTAAAACCATTAAAATTGCACAAAAGAACACCGGATTCATGCATGTCGAAGTCTGTCTACGACAAGTATCATGCAGGGAGATTTAACGGTTCGTCATTGCTGTAGGCCCCCATGGATTGTGGTTACGGTTAAACTCGGTTTACAATGATATACTTTTGTATCTCGAGCTGTGTTATAAGCCTGATTTTCTAAATCCAATATAAGAATTGTGCAGAATACCAACTAAACTTACTTCGAAAGAGTTGTTTGAAGCAGGTCGATTGAAATAACAATGTACGTTAAAAGTATGTGTTTCAAATTCAGGACTACTAACCCTACAAATGCACCAAAACCTTGAATGTAATTTCAATGCAGTTAACATTTCGATATAAAAAAATAATAATTCCAGAAGTCAATGTAGGCTTCGTTTCTTATCTTAACTTCAATATCATAACCACGGTTCATTTAAACTGCCAGTACGATATATACATAAAACAGCTTCAATAAATAAAACAGTTCAATAAAGACCAGCTCAAAATTAACTTCAATGAGCCAACCTCAATCAAAAAGACCGACTCAATAAAAATAACCTGTTTAAAAGACCACCTCAATGAAAATATCATTATAAGCGGTCACAACTCAACCCTGTGAACTAGACTCGTTTGAGTTCCACTGTATATACGGAGGCGAGGGCTTTATACATGAGGAATACACTATGACGTATCTTTAAATGTTTCCAAATGATGGTTTACAACACAGAACGTATGAAAGATGCTCATTTCAATGTGAACGATAAACAAAAACACACAGACAATGTTAATGATATGTATAGAAGGACGTACACACTGCTTTTTGCGTAATAACTAGTGAGAATATAAAGCATTTTTGTTCAAGATATTTGATACAAACACTGTTATCTCTTGAAAACAAAGCTGAGTTGAAGTAGCTATAGTCGTGATGTCAAGATGTATGGTGCACTCATGTTCGTAGATTGTGATCGTCGTTTAACGTGTAACGGAAGTAATAGAATGCAGACAGCTTAAGGGGCCTCTTCTAACAATGTATGCATAAAGAAATAAATGATAATCTGGTTAGAAAATTGTGTTCGGTGAAAAAAAGTATATATGTCTGTCTGTTTCCTGTCTGTGTCCTTCTAACATCATTTTTTAACTCTACCTCAGTGGATATCATCATCACTTTCTCTCCCTACCACTTTTCCCTCTCCCCCCTACTCTCTCCCTCCCTCACGCTCTCTCTCTCTCTCTCTCTCTCTCTCTCTCTCTCTCTCTCTCTCTCTCTCTAATTCACCCTTTCTCTTACCTTTCTTTCGCTCATCTCTCTTTCTCTTGTGCTCTTTGTCTCTCATCATCACTGTCTATCATTCTTTCTATCTATCATTATGTCTGTATTTGTATTTCCTTCTCTCCTCTCCCCTCCCAATATCTCTATTCCCGCCTTCTCTCTATCTCAATATCTACGAAAAAGCCGTTCCAGTATTTTGACAAATATATTTTGAGACCTAATTTGAAAAACGGAAATTGCATCAATACGCGTGCGTTAGTGAGGTAAGTAAATCATCTTGGAATAAAAGAGAGAAATGAAGAAGTATTTTACACGAACATGAGAATAATTTGAACACGAGATATCGTCAAGGATAAAAAAGTACAGATCGACGTAGCAGAAGAGAAATACGCTATAGCATATTATTACAGAGGATTTTGTTCTACGCACGATGCTATACAAAGCGCTTTAGGGATCTTTTTTTATAGATGTAGTTTTTTTTCATTTACCGAGAATATAGTTCTGCATTCAAGAAATTTACGATTTTTAACAGTTTAGATAAAATTAAAATTACCGTCTCAGATATTTGCGCTCTATAAAGCTTTGGTTTGGTGGAAACTGGTGTATGCTCCTATGTTTTGAAGCCAACAAAAAGCTATGTTGACCACGTGGTAAAACAATATATGTCGACTCCTGTGATCGAAGCTTGGAATACAGTGATGAGAACAACACATATATCACTGTGACAATAGTTAGACGTATCTTATAGAGGGGACACATTGAACAAAACACTTATAATCTGTCATACGGCACGTTAAACAGACAAAACATAAGTAACTTTAAATTACAAACATTACTTGTAATCTGGTAAATTAACGCCAAATGTATTATTTAAATAATAATTATATCTAATTAGTTGTTAATGATGATGACGTGATCTTCTGTTTATGGCAGAGCATATCATTGACATCAGTTACCTTAAATAATATGCAAATCACACGTGCGTATGTTCCGCGACACTACCTAGACCCACTGGCATGCATACCTCATTTCTGGACATATAATACATAAAGAATACCAGCTTTCACATTATACGACATTAAATCAATTTCAGACGCCTAGTGACGTCACAGACCCTACAAAAACTTAGTCAAGATATTGCATCAGAGAAATTCTTACGTGAAAAGCAATATTTAGTACTTAACTCTGTATACTTGCCTCTTTGCGCTGACCTCCCAGACCTCCACCGATAAATATAAAGAAATGTTTCTTCTACCAATTTCACTAACATAGAAAATTAATCAAGTATAGCCCGTTCAATATGTTCTTATTTATTAGTTCGTCCAAAATAGGCTACACTTGGCGAACGGCGTTATTCGGTAAGAGGCAAAAGCTAATCAATGAAGTTTCCCCAAATTCCATCAAACAATTCCTGAACAATATTCACGCACTAGTATGTAAACTGTTGTTGTTTTTGTGTGTGCAAATTATCGTTAATCAGGAAACAATTTGTCTATATATGTCGTATACGCGAGAGCAAAATGTTAAAGACGTATACAACAACTACATCACAAACAAACAAATAAACATGTATCATGTCAAGAAAACAAAACAAATGAGCACAACGAGCTTATATTACTAACAAAAAAAAACGATGTTTACTACTAACAAACAAAAAATACATAACAAAACAAACGAGCTTTAAAACTAACAAACAAACAAAACAAAACAAAACAAACCAGCTATTTATATATTGTTATTGTTGTTCTGTCATCTATAGCCCTGTATTTATGTGACGTGAGACATGATGTCAACTCAAGTGGGTTCTTTGACACTTACTTGTTGTGCTTGTTTATCTAGGCGGTCTATGACATGACTAGAACAACACATGGACGTCTGTTTGATCTACATTGGGTGTGTCCGCGAACCGTGCCATATATTTACAGTAACATTCCGCTATTCAGACCATTCGATATAAAGACCATTGGCTAATTAAACCACGTATATCGGTCCTAAACAGCTTATTTCACTGTAATATGGTCTTGCTTTAAGACCGATTCACGATAAAAACCGGTCCGGAGGCTGGTCTTATTATTGGAACTTTACTGGATTAAGTCTACTGAGAAGAACGGACGAAAATAGACAAACTGCGTTTTTTTTCTCTATCTTTTGAAACACATGTACACGTCTAAAGACCCAAGGAGAAACTTACCTATCTATACAATCTAGACAATATGTATATTTATGTAAAGACTCGGGATCAACAAAGAGAGAGAGAGAGAGAGAGAGAGAGGGAGAGAGAGAAAAGTAGATTCAGAAAACTATACCGATTCCTGTTCTGTCAATCGTTTCAACACAATGTCCTCAACATGCCCCTCAAGGAACCACATTCATGCAATTGAGCGCGAAGAAACATACACGTAACAATACAATGTCAATACATACACGATTTCTCAGATAACAAACGATTGTAATGTCATGTTTCTGCGTTTAATGTCTTCAGGATGGAACAATTGTACCTAGAGGTTTCTACGTCCGTGCAGGGCACAACTGTGTAAAACGACGGCGTCAACCCGTTAAACAGAACATCACCAAATTACCTTTATATAGCAGGACTGCACTTAACTCTGTGATGAATGCAAGAAAAAAACGATTTTACTCTTGAAACACGCCAAAAACGAGCACCTTTATCTAGTATGACCGAACTTAGCTATGTGACGACTGAATTCAAACATTACATCGCATGGTCAGTTACAACAGAGCAATGGGTCCTTAACAATGACAATGGTTAAACACAAACCACACCTGTGACCGCTTAAGTCCCTCCTGACCATCGAACAATATACGACAAATGAAAAAAAAACATAAGTCGTCTAATGAAGTAAAGATTGATTAATGATCTATAAGTGCTACATGTTGTAAATTACTGATACCAAACGTGACTTCATTAATACAATCTAACTTACCCTGTGATCGATCACTTGAGAACTTTTGGAATGGTTCGATAAGCTGACTTACTTAGAATATGCACGTGGTAGTATGGAAACATTGACTTCTGTGGACTGTTGATGCTAACATAGGAAATGTTGTGGGGAACGTAACGGTTGTTTAATGTCTGTTTGCTTGATTGGTTGGTGTGTCGTTCTGTTGATCGTTTTGTTGGTTGGTTGGTCGGGCGGTCAGTCTTTCGGTTATTTGGATGGTAGGTGATTCATTCAATCAATAATTGGCTCGTCATCGTTAACAACAGCAGCAACAACAACAAAAACAACAACATTTAAAGAAGCAGCAACAACAGCAGCCGCCCCCGTCGCCAACACCAATACACTTTCTGATAATAATGATACTACATGTACTAATAGTACTACAACTACTACTACTACTGCTACTGCTACTACTACAACTACTACTACTACTACTACTGCTACTGCTACTACTACAACTACTACTACCACTACAACTCCTACTACTTCTACTACAACTACTACTTCTACTACTACCATCACCGATACCACCACAACCACTATACCACTTTTACTACTACTGTAATTATCACCTCCACCACTGCTACTACTACTTACAACATCATCAACAACAACAACAACAACTTCTAATACTAGTAGTAATAATAACAAAAGCAACAATCATAATAATTATATAAAAGTGTTTTATCTATAATAACAACAATAACTCTAACACTCTCCAATAACAACACAACTCAATATATTGACAGTGGCAGCAACATGATAAACGATTGAAGTATTTCTCCACCATCCTGGGATATTTGATCAACCCGTACGTACATGTATCTATCGTAATATTTCCGTGCTCCTATAGAAAGCTGGTATTTCTCACTTTCTTATCTCAGGCTGTTATCACACTCCGTTATCACACATGAATGATGCCGGATTTTTTTCTGAGAACGGTATCCCATCTTTAATGTAAACAAAACATCCGTCAAACATCACCAGGTAAAATAGTTGTGTCTGTGTATCTATATTTTATATGTAAAGGGTGGAGATTTGGTATAAAAAGAATCAAAATAGTACAAGGAAAACAAGTACAGTTTGAATCTGAATGGGTCGAACATGTACCTTTGAAATTAGAATATCTCTGAGACGTTTTATACGCACGATGGTAATGAGCAACATCAATAAAGCGTTTCAACTAATTTATCAACACATATAGCAGAGTGTTATCCAGTAAAATACTAAAGTTTGCATGTAAATACTTTATGATTATGATAATGACGACGGTGGTCAATTAAGCAATCACTTGAAATAGATTTAATTTCAACATTTGTATTGCATGACTATTAAGATAAATAACAGTTCTACATTATAGTAACAGAATCTGGAATAGAAAACAAGTCAATAGAAAACAAGCCAATAGAAAACATGTATGCTTTTATAAACTCAGTTAGGAATTTAAACAAACGCATGTTTATGGCACATAAAATCTGTGTATGACTTAATGATTACTATAGGTACAGTTTACAAGTTACAATTTCAACAAACACCTTTGGAAAAACTTATCTACAGTTTACAAGTTACATTTTCAACAAACACCTTTGGAAAAACTTATTTACTATACATCTATTTGAATTATCTTTTATAAAAAAAGTTAAAAAAAAGAGAAGAAACTGACCTCTGTCCCTCAGAAAGAAAGATGGATGCACGGTGAGCAGTGTTAAGTTATACGTCGAAATAGATTTAGCTAATGAACGAGCTCTTAGAAGCCATCCTGTATATTTAGTAACGAAATAAGTCTCTGGAAAATTTCAAAATACTTGCCAAAAGAAAACACAGGGTCATGACTGATAACACATTATTGGATACAATTATTTCGGTTCAGGAGGCGGTTATGTTATTTCTACAGCAATGCCCTTCCATCCACCGAACACCACCGAGCATAGATACAGTAGAAATACGACATAATCGCATAGGTGGCTTATACAGGTTTTGAAACATAATTGAAAGTTTGACCAATGACTGGCAAGCACACAGAATGCATGTAACTATCTTAGATTTTACAATTTCATCATAAAACAAGTGTGCCAGATCCTGGTTCTACTTGTGCTAAACGAAGAGTGTTCTACTCTTGACAGTTTGGGTTTCTTTTGGCTTGAGCACGGACTGCTGTTTCGCCCTAATAAGCTTCGTTGTTATCTATGAGATACGTTTACATGTACTCTCCGTTTGTTACCATGTAGATACTATGTATTCCACTGTCATAGTGTTATCAAGGTTATTACAAGGTTGATCAACGTGCTCCAGTTGAATCAAATGAATGTGTGTATCAACTGTTGAAAAAACAACTTCATATACATATAATATTTAAGCGTATTTAACTGGTGTTGTTGATGAAACTTACACTCCATAATTTCTTCTCATTGTAATATGCAGAGGTGTAGGCGCTTTTGATTTGAGTTCGAGCTCAGTATTGAGCCAATCTTAGACAAATATAAGCATGGCGTCTTAACAGGCCAACGGAAACTAGTCGTGCATACTTACACTGATATCTTTGATTAGACAATGGAGAACAGATCTAGTTCACAACGTATTAAGATAATTGTGGCAAGCAGCACGTCCATGTTGACTGTGAGTTGTTAGATTAATCAGACCGCAGGCTATGCCTTTTCTTTATTCTGAAACCTAATTCTGAGAAAGAAAATGGTGATTTTGAACAGTTTTACGTCATCAGAGTTTTCTTTCCGCTGTTCAAATACGGCTAGTTTTTGGCATTATAGCAAATGAACGTTTTGGATAATCATTGATTGAATTGACTCAACTCTACATTTGCTTGCGTATCATTTGCTCTCTGCTTTAGACAGATTACGATATGGAAAATTCAAATCAAATATGAAATGGAAACTTATGCTAAAAACAGGGACTTAACTATCGTGGAACATTCGGACACCACACCATGACGTAACAATGGCGTGCGTTGTAACGATTACGTGTTTTTCCTGGAATAATAAACCGACCAATGGGAAATAACGGTGGGTATAAAATAAATTCCTCGTTATGAAGGGCGAGGTACTAGACTCTAACATGCTAGTCTTGTACCCTGGGAGCTGTCATAATTATCACAGATGGATTGTATTATTGTAGAAATTGGCACGTCCTGGCAGCGAATATACACAATTTACCGGAGATGTATGTTTTCGGACGCTAACAGCCAACTCGTATAAATTATGATGTAGTTACAATGTTCCAGCTAAGTGCCCTGTCATAAATTGGCAATAATTGTTTTATGTACGTGTCAGTCTTGGGATGGATAATAACTCTAAAAATACCTGCTTAATTATCAGTACTTTCATGTGATTTAATATTTACCTGTAGAGACATATTTAACACTGTAACTGAGATCTTTTTCAAGTACTGTCGGTTTGTTTACGAACTTAAAGTAGGCAATAGCAGTAGCAGTTTACTTTAAGTACAACTGCTGCCATATTCTCCCGCAGTAGCAGTTGATAACATGTTAAGTCATTCACTTTAACAGCTACAGTTCTTGCCAACGTTTTGTTCATCGGTTTAATGTTTACGTACATTGTTTTGTTTACAGTTTTGCAATGTCATCTTGCCACTCACTGTCAAACTTAAATAGTGTGCACGTCTTATGCAAACCAATAGTCCTAAGTATGCTGGTTGCTGTGAGGAAAGATCGAAAAATAGAGTTTTACGGTTGACCACTTGTCAAAACGACTACACTTAATGACCATGCGTGTATTCTAGTCAATGTGTTCTAAGTGAAAGTCATGTATTCTAATTGTAAACGACAAGGTGGCGAATTGCAACTCATCTGAGCATACGTGTTAGCTCTCAATGGTTACCTAGGCTATACTGTCCTTTTTTAGTTTTGACCTGACTAAAACAACTGTCGCTCCCAACCAAATGCACACCTAGATGTACCAAACTCCAAAAGGCCACTCTGAAATAGACGCCATTGATTGTGCAGTGTATGAAGGCAGGTAATGAAGTTACTCTTGGTATCAGTAATTTACAACATGAAGTAGATCATTAATCAATCTATACTTCATTAAAAGACTTATGTTTTCATTCGCTGTAAACTGTACGCTGGTCTTGATGGGATTAGTGTGTCCGGGAAATGACTTCTAGTGGAACATGTACCAGCAACTTACATTGAGAGGGGGGGGGGGGGGGGACAAGTATAACGGTCAGCTTTGTAATTATAGTTTATGATGCCAGACGGTAAGTGACACATATTTCTTTAAGAAAATGCTCCTCGTAGAAAAACCAGCAAATTCATTTTTAATACTTAACTTATAAACATGCAACTATATTTCTATGTTTACCTACCCATATGGACGTAAGTCTGACGTAGAGCTAACATGACAGAGCCTCGTTTTAGTTGAGCTTACTCGTGTTGTTGCTTTTAGAGTTACTATCACATGGCAGAGCATGGATCTGTCCCTCTTGCTGTTACTTTCTTTTTGTTGACAGTTTGTCCTCAGTGAAAGCAATGGTATATAACCATGGAGAAAGGAGCCCAGTTGTAGTCTTTGCATTCCATGGAAAGACACCGTAAAGTGTTCAATTTCTGACCAAGCTTTTGAAGTATGGCTGAAACCGTCCATCGTGTAAACGCTTTACATGTGTGTCCAAGTTAACAAGTGTGTCAGAAACTGTCCATCATATATAAGCTGTACATGTTTATCAGAAACTTTACATCGTACACTATCTTTACTTGGTTGTCCACGTAAACGGGTATGACGGAAACTGTCAATTGTATACAAGCTTTACGTGTGTGTGTCTAAGTTATCGGGTATGGCAGAAACACTCACTCATTGTTTACAGTGTATTACTTTGTTTTCCAGGTAACGGGTATGACAGAAAAGCTCACCCATACTAAGTCTATACGGTGTCTCTCTTTTTTTCCAAGGTAACGGGTATGGCAGAAACACTCAACCATAGTATATGGTGTATTGCTTTGATATCAAGGTAACGGGTATGACAGAAACACTCACCCATATTGTACGGTGTTTCGCTTTGTGTTCAAGGTAACGGGTATGGCAGAAACAGTCAACCATAGTGTACGGTGTCTCGCTTTGTGTTCAAGGTAATTGGTATGGCAGAAACAGTCAACCATAGTGTACGGTGTCTCGCTTTGTGTTCAAGGTAATTGGTATGGCAGCAACAGTCACCCATATTGTACGGTGTCTCGCTTTGTGTTCAAGGTAACGGGTATGGCAAAAACAGTCACCCATATTGTACGGTGTCTCGCTTTGTGTTCAAAGTAACGGGTATGGCAGAAACAGTCACCCATATTGTACGGTGTCTCGCTTTGTGTTCAAGGTAACGGGTATGGCAAACACAGACACTCATATTGTACGGTGTCTCGCTTTGTGTTCAAGGTAAGTCTACAATGGTGTGCAGATGCATGTACAGGCACTTATGTATATATCACTGCTCTGTAGATACAAAAAAATAATAACACGTTTTCCATCTTGAGACGACCGTCATTACGAGTTTATCATTCTCTAGATATACCTCACATAATTAGCAACGTATCTCGTTTTATATTCTGATCTTAGAACAAACTCTGTAGGGTAATATAAACAGTGAAACACAGCGAATGCATCACATCAATCAATTGTAAGAAATATTATGTAATGTCTTCGTGACTTTCATACTTTCTTGTTCAACATGGGTTTTGTTCAACTGCATGTTCTGTAACTTTAACCGAGTTCCTAGCTAATACAACCAGTACTACGGCACCCTTTGTCAGAAAAAGATATATTATCACTCGTGAACAAAAGTTGAAAAGTGAAACGTCCGCTTTGAAGAACATTTTGCCCAAAAGGGGCTTGAACCCAGGATGTTTGAATCAACACACGGACGTCCTACGATTTTAGCTGACAACCAAACCAACATCAAGTCAAGTCAAGTACAATTTATTTCGAGTCAGTAACGGTATACAAATAACAAATAATACAGGTGGATTCTGCTTGTAAACAAACAAGTGAAAGCATCTTACTCATGTTGTGCAGTATAGATTTCTATTATTACATAGAGATAATACCTACCGTTCACTCTGGATGCTATCGGGTGCACCTTTACTGTTGGGTTGACATATGTAGACCACATTTATGTTGCTTCTCGTTATGTACGGCATGCATGATCTTGGAATTTAGGTCTGTTTGTTGTTACAGTTGTTGTTTTTGAGCCGGTGTGGTATTTATTATTAAAATCGGCATTTTTATTATTATCGTTATGTAATGTATGCAGGGGTGTGGTAGACAATCAGGGACGGCTCTAGTATTTTCTTGTTAGGGGCTGTTATTTTGGCTGTACATTTGAATGTTAGGTTGTGATTCTAATATTGAGGTAAATTTTAAAACTATAATAACAAAGACCAACAATTAGATAGACACGATGTTCTCAAAATGTGTTAAATCTAATTATATTTGGCAGAGAAATGAAGGTCTATTATGTTACACAAGAGTTTAAGCAATGTATTAACATCAAAGCAATATGTTCTAACTACATACTCGAATTTAGAAACACGAACTCGCATGTAATGTAAGTCTAACTAGGCGCGTAGGCCAAGATAGAAAGTGTCATCGAAACGCATGTTTGTTAAATTGTTGGTCTTTGTTATATTAGTGTTCAAGCACTAGTCTAGTACATGTATATGTTTATTGCAATGTAGTTGTTTCATATATAGCTACTTTTAAAATTTGAAAAAGAATACCTCAAAATTAGAATCACAACCTTTAAAAAGAACGAGAAATGGTGCATTCTGATGCTACCTGAAACGATATTTTGGAACTACAGGGAGAAAAATAAATTCTGTTTTTCATATGTCAAGACTTTAAGTTTTGAAAACAAAGACGTCAAATTGTAAATTTTGACAGGTGTGTGATGATCATCATTCAGCGAGACATTCGTTAATACTAAGTTCTAATTAACCAGCTCGACATTCAGCTTATCCTACAGCTAGACATTGGTTAAATCAAAGTTTTTAATGACAACATTCAGCGCGTCATTTTACTAACACAGTTTTGAAAGGCCAGCTAGACGTTCAATTCACCGTTCTGCGCGACATTGGGTAAAACAGAATTATTATTTGTAAGCACATCATATAACTGAACAATCAGCGCGTCCTTTGAAATTATAAAGTTCTGAATGACCATCACGTCAATCAGCTCATCGTTACGCGCGACATTCAGTGCAGCATTATTGTCAACGATATAAATGGATAGCTAATCATACAGCTAAACACTCAGAGCGCCTTTGTGTTCTACTGTGGCTCTTTTCATGTTTGTGGGATGACTAAAGGTTATTGATTTTACTCCCTTTTTTTTACTTTGGGTCATTTATATTACTTTGGGTATTTTACTTTTAAGAACAAAATTGAAAGAAATTATCCAAAATAAATCAAAATGCCCAAAGTAAACGTAAAGACTCAAAGTAAAAGGAATTATCCAAAGAACACAAAGTAAATAAAATAATAAACCTAATTATGCACAGTAACATAATAGAGCACATGTACATCTAAGTACCCAACGTAAAAAAAAATAGCCAAAGAATATAAAGAAAATAAACAAAAATAAACTGGATAACACAAAGTGAAAGAAAACAGCCAAAGTCGTTTTACTACATGTATGAAAAGACCCCAAGTTTGAAAGCTATTTGAAACATATCCCCCCCCCCCCCCCC
>ENA-OREC01000303-OREC01000303.1-marine-metagenome-genome-assembly--contig:-NODE-303-length-17310-cov-14.275170_pt1 | contig 17310 bp, 12 predicted proteins | sample MGYA00248626_ERZ508543 | MGnify/ENA primary metagenome ERZ508543 (study PRJEB26211, sample SAMN05518279) | marine metagenome | isolation source: Puget Sound, Washington, USA | host: Bankia setacea...
TTTTTTTGCACGTGTTTTTATCCAAATCAGTTTTAATGGTTTACATGCACTTTGAGCAATAGAAGTGTGGTTATGATTATTTAAGTATGACTGTGGTAGAAGTACACACTTGGTCAACTAGTCAATGTAATGTTAGTCACAGTTCTCATTCCAAATGACATATCAACTCTCAAACGTGGGTTAACTTGCTAGTTACTAATTACACCTTTATTATTTATCAGCACATTTATGATGAGTTAAGTCTAGCTGCTGAGGCATTCTTGGATGATGAAGGCTGCCAGGTAGACATGGCCAAGAGAACAATCAAACTCTCACAAATACTTAAATGGTATAGTGTAGACTTTGGTAAAAACAAGGAAGAGGTAAGCATGTGGTGATGTTTCATACAAGGATACAAATCCGGTAGTAAAAAGAACATTGCATTCAAGATACATTTGTACAGTTGAACCTCTTTAATGTGAATTCAAGGTTCAATTTTCTGTTTACAATAAGTACAATTTCAAGAAAATTCGACTAATGTTATAGGCATGAGTTGCTTGGTAACTTAAGGTGGGATTCTGGTCCTTCTGAAATTATACATGTAGTATGTTTTATTTCATTTAACAAAAATCAATAGCTATTTAATTCAAGTGACTTTACATGATGGTTTAATGGTAGTTGTCATGTCTGTTACTCTTCAAGTTTCATAAGTATGTCAACAATAGTTTATAAACAGAAGGATTTAATAGAAAATGTTTAAATGACATGATTAAAGGGAAGTAGCTTGACCTGAAATCTACAAATTGCCTCCCTTACTCTGCAGAATGGATATTTAAGATAAGTTAAAAGGGGAGTAAGTTTGAAGAACTAATATCTACAAATTGTCTCCCTTTACTCTCTAGGTTGTGGAATGGGTGTTCAAACACATGCCTGATAGTGATAAGAAAATGCAGGTTGGAGAGCTGTTGAAGAGCCGCAACTTTAAACTCACACACTTGCCTTATGATTGGGCAATTAACGCATGAGGAGGAAGTGGGTAGATTATTCAATACGCGTATACGGTTTGGATCTTTGGCCAGTGGAGACCTTAAAGGATATTACCAGGGTGGAAGTTGTAAGGCAGCAATGAACATGGCCAGGGCTCATCAAAGCCACAGTGTGATTTATGAAAATAATAATGGCCCTTTATATAACAAGAATACTACATATCATTTCTCTATTAACTTTGGTATAAATATTGAATATAATCACAAAATTGCACATTGTAGCTAAACTAAGGGGAAACAGAATCAGAAATAGATACCAGTATGTTTTTTACCACTATGAACACATCTGATAAGTGTTTTGAAACAACTGTTCAAGAAACGTTCTCCAAATGTTGCAGTAAAAGGTCTATTAGTTCTTGTGATTTGTTAGAAAGCTTTATTGCTATGTGTTATACATACAAAAACTCATCTACACAGACGTACACTTTTTAAATCTTAATCTGGCCTATCAAATGGTGAAAGCAAGAGTTCAAAGTGCTATTGAAGAAAGAAGCAGTCCTTTTTTGCTTTAATCCCTCAGTTGTTTGTAGAGCATTTATTTATGTTTAAAGCAGTGATAAGTGTTGAAGGTTGTAAAATTATAATCAAAAAGATAAAAAAACAAGGTGTTGTAAAAGTGATGTAATTTGTGTGTTACCTATTCAAATTAGTGTTGATGCATCTTAGAAAAAAAGACTTGCATTATTGAACTTGATATTGTCAAACAGAATCTCACTCCCATGCATTTTTGATGTTTCATAATGGTATTGGCACAAAGAGACACTCTATTTATAGCGTAAGCATTTTGAAGGAACACTATGATAGGATTCTGAGTGCTACTAAATAAACAAGCACATATATCTCGATTCCCTCAATTAAGAATACTAAGTTTAAAAGAGTGTACTTTCATTTGCATTCATAGTTGATGAGGAGAAAACTTTAGTCTGTAGAAAAGGTAATTTCAAAAGGCTTTATAATTATCATACAAAAGTGCACCCCTGTGTAACTGACGGCTTGATGCAGGTTTTAAATAGATAATTTTATATCAAACACAGTGTCTCTCCTTAATAGCACTGTAAGCATAACTTTGTACTAAAATGCATTTCTGGAACACAGGGTCATCATTGTATTTGTGTAAAACTGCAATATTATATTTTAGTATCAGACTGTACATGTTCTCCATATCTTTTATTATTGTGTAACACTTTTATGCATGTATTTGTTTAATGTTTGCTTTAACAAAGTGCTTTAATGATATTATTTGTGTAACTGCCATGGATCAATTTTATTCCATCACAGCTAGGGCTTGTAGCTTCATGTATTTATCATTCAAGTTTAACTGTCCTCCGATGGAGGTATACCTTATTATTTCGTTTATTCTTATGTTCTGTTGTTAACAATTATTGGTACCCCCATTGGGAATTCATATGGGAAGTAAGTAAGTGAGCTGGAGTTATTTGTATTTTTCTTTCAATTTTCTTTGTATGTCCGTCTGCTTCCGATCTCATGCAATAATTTGTCTACACTTCAGCTATAGACTTCAAAATGTTTGTAGATCTTGTGGAGCTGTGTTCTAGGGTCATCTTAAATAAATAAATGAACCGTGACAATCTTCACATTCAACTTTTAGAGTGCCTTGACATATTGTATATATATTACATGTATAACAATGGAAGTAAAACCCAGACAAATTTCATGGAATCTTGACATTTTTTAAGACGACCACCAACATTCCATATATTACCAGACATACATACTGTTTTATTGCTTATGATGTTACCAATACTATGTATGCTTTGGATTCAGCCATAAGCAAACTAGAATGTGCAATAGGACCTTTTCTCAACTATCACAACATGTATATTCATTGGCTTAAACAGAATCACTTATTGTTTCACTCAATCCAATGAAATTCATCATGTTGCACTAATATGTGACTGTTGTGTGATGTAATATAATGTTCATTAAATACATTCAAACAGGCTGCTTAACACTGTCTTGCTTTTAAAAACATTTTCTGATGTATTTGTTTCTTATATGTGTACTTTGTGATGTTTCTACATATCAACTATGTACTATTATTATACAGCCTTTTTCAAAATAAATATTGTAAACCGTATTTTATTTCCTTGTATTTCCATGACTTGGCATATCCTTTCAATTGGATACAAGTTTTGTAACTGCACTTGTGAGGCTTTGGGAACATAGAATAATAAAATGAGAAACAAGACTTAGTATCCATACATAATTTATTAGAATTTTTTAAAAAACCTGACTATAAATTAACTTCCATAGCTAAGTTTCTGAAATATATGTATAAGGTATAAAACAATAGCATTGCACTTTTATGTTATTCCAGATGTAAAGTATAAAGTGTTTTTCTGCATGGTTAAGTTTTACGTTCTATGAGAGAGGACATGGGTCTCTGTACAGGACTTGGACTATCACGGTTACACGGTGGTCCAGTACTACTGAACTTTGGTGGGGCAGACTTTGTGTGTAATGATGTCCGAGTGACCTGCAAGGCTGGGGGTCGACTGATAATTTTAGACATGAAGTACCCCCCTATTGGTGTAGGATCATGGGATTTTGGGGCACTGATTGCTAGACTAGCCTTTCCATTCTGGCACAACCCATAGGGACCTGGTTTCCATGGACACACAACAAACGCCTCTTCTTCACGGTGTGGGGAGTAGGCACCGTACACAACACGGAAGTTCTCCAGTAGTTTCTTGGAAGTGATGACATCAGCGTACAGTCTGTCCCAGTGGTCCCAGGCATTCTTGATCTCAGCGCGTCGAAGATTGTTGTAGTATGCATCAATGGCTTCATGCGCCTGAAGTACAACCAAGATTTACAAAGGCATTCAGAAAGGTTCTTTTAAATTAATCCTATACTACAAGTCAACAAAAGGGCTGGTAAAACCATATGACAAGACCATTAAAACAAATACTTATCTAAAGTTCTCAAGGCTAAAAGACATATATACATGTACATACAGTTTGTGGTTTTAATAGTTTTACCTTTGCCCTAATTCTGTGATGGTCTATAAATGTAGGTCTCTCTGATTTGGCTGTCATTTTAAGGCTTGGTAGAGGGACATCTATATACTGAATCCTTGGTGTGCACCAACCCAGGCCCATCAACATTCTCTTACGCTCTGAAAATGTGGGAAATCAGCTACATTTATCTACACTTACTAAAGCACTCATGCAAAATTTCACTTAACCAAACTTTTACGGCTTGAATATATATAAATTTTTGAGATACTTTGTTTGAGCTGCGTTTATCCATATGTATACTTGATTCACACTGTCAGCAGTACCCTATATGTATTAGTCAAGTTTAGGAAAACCACTTAGTTACTTATTGGCCCTAAAGCTATATAATTTCACAGTATCCCTTACTTTGGCTATTTGTCAATGGGGCACTTTTTGGAAGTTTCTTTTTACTGCGACTTCTACTTAGTGCAGCTTTGACTTTGTAACCATCAGAAGACTTTGGTCTCACAGTTGTTGGAGGAAACAAGCCGGGCGGAAGATTTGCCTTCGGTTCTGTGACCTCATTGGATAGCATGTTGATCACCCTCATCTGAGCAGTCACTGTAATGTACAACATCAACAAAGGGATTTGAAATAATACACGTTAGAAACAGATTCAAACTCCGCTATTAAGACCACCACTTAGTCTTGAGGAAAAATGGTCTTTATAGTGGGGTGGTCTTACTATTGAGTTGAGATAAAGATGAAATCAATGAAATGTGACTTTAAAATGTTTGTCTTAATAGTGGAGTGGTCTTAATTTTGGGGTGATCTTAAAGCAGGGTTTTACTGGACTTGTTATTGAATGTGTGCATAATTGTTTTTTATTGTTTTTATTGAATAATAGATATAATGTCTCATTAAGCAAAAGAAATAAAGGAAGCCAAAATTAAGGTTAAACAATGGTATACCATACATCAGTCACTTTTAACTGTGGAACAATTTGAAACAAAGTAGCTGCAGCACGTTATAATCATTAGGGTAATTTTAGGTTTCAAGATATATTTGTGTCAATTAGAATCACTGCGCTTTTTCAGTTTACAAATAATATGACTGACATAGGATACATAAAACTTCAGCTCCGCATTAACCAAAATGTGTACAAGATCGAGTCTCATTCATAAACACATTAACATGTCTTACCGTCGCCAAGCTTTTGTCTGAGTTGCATTATGAGATTAGCCTCCTGTAGTCTAGGTATTGCCTTAGATTTCTGGTCAGCAAACAGCTTCATAGTGTCCTTGATTTCCTTGCCAAGATTTGCCACTGCAGGTTTATCATCCTTAGAGCTCTTGTCCAGTTCACGACATGACAATGGTTTATCCATTTTCAACTGTTTTTGGTCCATTTTCAACTGCTTTTGGTCCATTTTCAACTGCTTTTGGTCTGTGTGCAGTATCTTCTTTTTGTTACCCATGTGAACGAACAATAGGGGTTTAGCGTATGGGGAGTCATGCTTTGTGGCTGACTTCTGCATTTTTTCCATCTGGCGTTCCATCTGTCTAGAGGTAAGGCCGTACAAACGAACACCTGCTGTGTAATGCTGGATAACATGGGGCGACTGTTTTTTAAATGTTTTTTCTATATCGTCCAGCGTCTGTCTGATAGAGAATTGTGTGATGGCTGTGAAGAATTTCTGTCTTCTCGAGTTTTTCTTTTTCATATCTTCGTCACCTGAAAAACCCGGAGACATTTTGAATCCATGTACATGAAGTCTATTGTATTGTGAAATTCTGCTATTAAGACCAGACAGACAAAAATGGTCTTAAAAGTGAGTTTGTTATACAGTTGTACATGCAAAAAATGGTTGTTTTCAGTTTAATTTATTTGTCGCATCAAATTAAAGTACCTCTTCAGGACAAACAAACAAACACGTTATACAGAGATGGCAATATACAGCCAATTTAACTAGTACAACAAACTATTTTGTACTTTGCTAATTGTCACATTTTCAAAATATTATACCTCATTTGCATACATCATTCTTATTTCAATGTGACGTCACCCGGTCATTAAATTGCTGTGAAAGCCCACAGCAAACTGTTTATTGACCAAGGGTGTACAACTCTGTATAGATAGTTTGTCGCCTTATATTGGCCATTACAGATTTAATGTTATGTTTAAACAGGTAGAGTGTTACAACACACATCATACGACTAATAAGACAGCTTTTAATTTGTAAAACATAGTATTGGTCTGTAAGAAATATTGTTTAAAGTGTTATGACTTCATCCCTATGATATTTCACATTTGTTGGTAAAAAATAATTTTTGACAATGTATTAAAATAAAACCTTTTTTTAAATCCATATCTTCCGTATAATATAACAAATAAAACATGTATTTTCGGGCAATATGAAGTTTGCTGACTTTACAGTCCAGTCAGTAAACTTGCATATTGCCCTCGAAGCCATGTTTTATTTGTTAAATGACTGCTTGACCAACTCTTTTAACAAGTTATGGTCTAGGGACGAGGGCTTTTAGCACTAGACTGCATATGACAAAATTTGTGGGGAAAAAACTCTGAAACAAACAGCAAACTGTGTACAAAAAAGCTTACCAGAATCATCTCCAAACAAATCTCCTCCCATATTTGTCATGTGATACAGAAACTCATCAAAGTCAATTTGTCCGTCGCCATCTTTGTCGACTTTCCGCAGTACGTCTTCCACATCACTGTAGGTGATCTCACTATCTATACGACTAAGTTCCTCGAACAAGTTGTCTGCTGTCAATATCCCAGTATGAGAATGATCTAGTGTGTTGAACAGCTGAAATAAATAAAACAAGAAACCACTCAAGATCACATAGTCTGATTGTCTGGGATCCAAGGTCACCAAACACAACCTCATTTGAAACGTTTTTTCAATATGTAATAATTTGAGTTGATACCATTAACAATTTCGTCATATTGAGGCTGTTGTTGAAATGATGACAGGCAGACAGGCAGACAGACAGACAGATGGACATCATCAATACATAACTCGGAGTGGATGACATAGCAATCTGGCCAAAAATCAAAGGTTTGCTTTCCTCACGTTTGTACACTGGCCTCCAAAGTTTGCTTTCCTGACGTTTTTACTTAGACTGCCAAAGTCTAATTATACATGTATTATGAAACAAAATGAAAAATAAAACGCAGGAGAATCTGTGGATTTTATCATTTGGATTTCAATTTTGTTTTTCTACATTTGTTTATACCTTAATTTTTCATGTCAAAGGTCACCTGATAGGTAAGCTGATGGTTTTACATGTGGGTAGCTGAAAAGCCTTTGTTCAGAGAAAATATTTGGAGCAAATAATAAAGTTTGTTGTGTTATTAATTTTTAATCTCGCTGACAATGCTGTTACAATTAATCATTTCTTTCTTTTAAACAAATGAGCTCAAACAGAGGTTTCATGTGTACATTGCATGCATATATGTTCATAGTTTATGAATGAACAAGTTGAAGTTGTAAAGCAGAAAGAACAGTACTTACATCTCAAAATAATAATAAAAGATTAAAACATTATTGTTTACTTTATTTATTGTTATACTTACATCTCTAAACGTTGCAATAGTGTTCTCATCTATGTCATCACCATCCCAATCATGGTCATGGACTACAACATAGAGTACAAAGTGATCAAAACATTTAGTATTTTCAATAAGTTGTAAACATGTTTTGTGATTGGGAAAAAATAAGCTACTAAACAACAGAAAGGCTGATAAAACACAGCTGAAAAACTAACCTGTTGATTGTAATTATAACTTTGTGACTAACTAGATATATAGATGTAAAGCAATGTTGATGAGGTAGAAATGTCTTACTTAAACACATATAAACATAAAGATAAGGCTATTTACCAGCATGTGGTTCCTGTCTTTCTGCTAGACTGGTTGATATATCTTTGGTAGCTGCTGATGAACTGTTTTTCTGAGCCACCTGCTTTGATGTTGAGTTGGCTGAACCTTTTACTCCAGACTTAACCAGGCGAGCACTTTTACTTTTTCCTCTTTTCTTGGCTGTTACTTTTTTACCATCTGTGGACTGTGTGTAATTACATAAAGAACGTTTTATTACAAAACGTTGTTTTTAAACAGCACCAACTGCATTGGATCTGTTTATTGACTGGACACATACTATTTATAAAGGCATCTTTAAAAACCTGTTTTACATAATAAAAAAAGTGTAACTATCCGATACATGTATATATGAATGATTTAGTTCATGATAATTCATATTTAGTTTTGTATTTCATTCCTATTGCAAAGCACTTGCTTCACATCATCATCTGTTTAACTGAAGTTTATTAGTCTCTGTTTCTAAGAGGGAAGTGTTTCAGAAACATTGGTTCGAGGTGGTAGAATTTCATATCTCACACACAAGAACTGCTTTTAAAACAGCACACACGATAATACCTTTAAGTCTAAATGCTGCCTTGAATCCAGGCAAAGAGAACCAACACACCTATTTTATTATTTACATTGATGACAGCTGTCGCTAATTGATTAATTAGCTTTATGTTAGTTTAATTAGGCAGGAAACGTGCAACACAATATTACCGAATCCGATTTCTTTCCAACCAATCGGAGAAGAAAGGCATCAGCATTAACAGACTGTTTTGACTGACTACACTCGGTATTCTGTACCGCCAATGTAGCCATGCCGAGTGTTTGGTTAATTTAAATCGTTCGCGCGCTCTCTCTCATCATTGACATGCTTTCCGTGACGTCACAATACACAACTGCCGACTTGATGCATTCATTTTATATCTATAGTATAATCGATTACAATCGGTGTATATGGGTGTTTATTTTTTAACCTTTCAAGTAATCAATGAGACCATCCTTATCATAATGGAAGCATACTTGTGATAATTATAAAGTTAGATTAAAAGCGAAGATTAAAGCGAAAATTACATGACAGTAGGAATTTCGATAATGCAAACAGTTGTTCTCGATGTTGAATCTGTGGCAAAAATTAATCAAGCGTCACTACTCGGAACGCTTTGGATGTTTTCGCTGTGAAGGGCACACATGTCAACAAACATTAGCAGTGATTTAGGAAGAACTAGTTATAATTCTATAAAATGTTGTTAACAGTGATTGTGCATTTAAAAGCATTGCGATGGACAGTTCCGACTGCAATTATGCTTGGATCGTCACCAACTTTTATCTCGCTATGGGCAGCAGTGCGGTCCATGACATTGATTCTTCCACGCCGGTTTTACACATACACAGATGACAGAATGTATTCGTTTTACCAACGGTTGATATTGTTCTTCTTTAAAACTTATACAGGAGTAGAGGTAAATCAATAAAGAAATAATATAGTTTCAATTGGTGTAAGGCTTAGTTGTTACATACTGTCATTATAAACAATCCAATTAACTGAACCGACCTAAAGTAACTTAATTTATTCATTTGACTTTGGATAAACCTGCCACTTTGTGCCATTTTGTCAAAATATAGGGAGAACCAAATTTAGATGGAAATGTGTCTTTGAAAAGTTATGAGATTGTATTTGATTGCATTTTATCCAAGCTGAATATAAATGGATCTCTTATATGTGTGATATAAATATGACTGATATTTAACATTCTATAAGCATCTGCATATCTTGGACCAGGTTGTGATACAATACATATCAAGATGCACAAGTCAGGAATCAATATTTAAACATACTCATTTATAAAATTAATAAGCTAAGATTTGTAGGCAAATCGAAAAAACATGACTTTGCTTACTCTTATATTCAAAGCAGCAGTTTGTTGAGATTTATGCAATGATTGCATCACTGACTGCAAGAAGTTTACTCGCAGTTTGATATTTATAAAAATAAGATATGTTTAAATGTACATCAAACATCCATGCAAGAAATCTCAAAAGTGACATGTAAAATGAATACAAAATATATTAATTAAGCATGGAAAAATATCAGTTGTTAATTAAATTCATCCACTAAACAAGAAAAGTTAGTAAAAGAAAAGACTAGATAAAGTAAATAATGAAGGTCATTTGCTCAGTTCTGATCCAGACTTTGGCAAATTATTATATAACACATCGTTCTTAAAAAATGTGGGATGAAAACCTGTTGGTCAAATTAACATCTTCTTTGTTTATAATTTCAGGTTCATATGTATGGTGATACATCCGCACTTCATAAAGAGAATGAAAATGTTATATACATCTGTAATCATCAATGCACAGGTAATTGCACTTCAGATTTTCTTCGCAATTATTGAAATATGATTGTTTGTTTGTGTGTGTGTGAAAGTGTGTATTTTTCTCCCCAATTGTCAATTTTCCTTCCAGTAAAGTATGATATATGGATTCATGAACTGTATTTTTTGTTAGGAAATATAAATTATATGCTGATAAGTGACATAATCATTATTATAACAGATCTTTGTCATTTATTTTATGTGAACATACTGTTTATCAACTACATGCAGCTACATTTTGTTGAAATTTATTGATACTTTATATCTTTTGCAGTTGACTGGGTGGTTGCCAACATTGTGGCCGCACCTCAAGGATCTATTGGCAGTATCCGATATGTTCTAAAGGATGGTCTCAAGTTTTTCCCGCTATACGGCTTCTATTTCCGCCAGGTAAAGAAAATGTTCCATTAGATAAACTAGCACAAGATCCTAGCTCTGTTCATATTGCTGTAGATATTATCTCTAGTGCAGACATTTAAATAGTGTAAACATGTTTATGTTTACAAATGTATACAGACCTAAACTTGTCTTTCTTTACTTTTTTCAGCACTCTTGTATTTTTGTGAAGAAAAGTGGAAAATTTAACCAAGAAAAAGCAGAGAAGCAGTTAGCATATTTAAAATCTCAAAATATACCAGTAAGTATTCTGCATTGCTTATATTGCTTACCTAGGGAAAATATAATTACATTACAGATCAAACCTAAAATAAATTGAAAGCTGTTGGAAGTGCCTGGGGCAAAATGCACACTACAGTTTCAACAGGAAGTCATACACTAAATATTAACTTTATCAAGTGTCATGATACAATCGAACTACATCAATTAGACAGCTATGTAGGTAAAACAATGTCTGTATTGAATATTAACATGTTATTGCATAATTAAGGTTATAAGCAGATACACAAATTAACAAACAAATATACACAAATGTTTCTCATAATGAAAATAGAGAAAGTCAATCATGTGTACCCATGGATACTTTAAATTGTTATTGTCTGGTTTATGCTACAAGGTGACATACAATGTAGTGTATCACCTTATTGCATTGTATTGTTTTAAAAAAGTTAAAACATACCATAAAGTTTAATACATGTAGGTTGATATCAGTAAAGATCAATCCTGGCTGAAGTATATTGTAGTGTTGGCAGAATCGCTATAAGCAAATACAGGCTATGCATTAATGAAGTCTGTCTGTCTGTCTGTCTGTCTGTCTGCCCTCCATCTATCCACCTGCCGTCTGTCTGTCATTTTACTCAGTATCATGAAAACTGTAAGTCGCATCAAATTTAAAAGTTTTATGATACACATTGATAAGACCTTTCAGACAATGTTGTGTTAAGTGACCTTGACATTTGACTTTGGCTGCAAGTCTATCTGTCCATAACATCTTTAGACGTTTCTTGTTGTGGTTAATCTAGGTTTGGTTGGTGTTATTTCCCGAGGGAACCAGAATGAATCCTGAACTTCCAGCTGTCATAGAGAGAAGTAAACAATTTGCCAAAGATCAAGGTGGGTACTAACCAATCACATCGACTGTTATTAATTAGATCATGTGCGTGTACATGGTATCTCTTATGTGAACAAAATGTATAGCAACTTTGTCTTACAAATGGTTAACTAATAGCATAGACAATAATAGGTTACTACATCTTCTGCACACATTCTGTTGTTTTAAAAGGAATATCACACCAAGCATCTCGTTAAATCATAAAATACACTTGTTTTAATGTTTTTATCTTGTAGTATAAGCTGGTTTAAGGCCAAAAATGGAATTTATGTTTAAACCATGTGTCAAAAATTAAATGTTCAAAGAATCAGACTTAAGCTAGGCACAATAATTATTGGAATGTAAGGTGCACTGTTGAAGTTTATGTGATATCTGTTACAAAATATGGAAAACTATGAAAATTATGTTTGTTAACATTGTTTAAGCTTGTGCAAATGACGTCGTATCCAACTATTGAAAGAGATTTCAGTGTGGAATAAAGCTTACACCAGCGTTATAGTTTACACCTATTTGTTATATATTCAAGATGGTTTATTTAAATTTCTTTATTATTACAGTAATGTTCTGCTGATAAGACCACTCCTGGGACCTACAAAAAGTGCTCTCAATAAAGAGTTGGTCTTTAAAGACAAACCTAATTGCACCAAAAGTATCAGTAGGACTAAAATTATGTGTATTTCAATGCCTGTAACCGTAAAGCGACACACTTTCATTGCGGATTGGAAACTGTATATATACTGCAACTGTCTAATGTGCCGTTTCCAGGTTTTGAAGAACTTCAGCATGTTCTGACGCCCAAGGTGAAGGGTTTACAGCTAGCGGTCGAACAGTTACAAGGCCATGTTAATGCTGTCTATGATCTCACCATCGCCTATAGCAACAGCATTGATAAGGAAACAGGTGCTAGAACCGCTGCACAGGGAATGACAGGTAAGAGTAAATTGAGTACATGTGATATAAACAAGGGCCTGCAGAATTAAAGCACACTAAAAATAATTAGTAAATGTATGCTATTTCTGTTTTGTGATATCAATGTTTGTATAAGCTCAGTGATGTGTTAGGTTGTAGTAAGTCTCAATAATCTTTAAATGAAATGTTTTGAACAATTTCCAGTTAATATTTTCAGAAACATGCATTTTCTATGTTCCTCATGGTTGTGGTGATGTTTACTATCAAGTTTAGATGAAATCTGTTTTAAACTTAAGTAAAATGTAAAACTATCTTGCTTTTTTACATTGTTTTAGCCAGTGACAAAGTATCCTTTCATTGTTTAAGAGACCTCCAAAATACACTGTTACCTGTCTAACTGTAGGTAAACTAATAGAGATGACTTTCTGATTATTACATTGTATAAGATGTGATTGTATTTTGTAGAATTCCTCACAGAAAAGTCAGAATTACATCTCCACTTTGAAAGAATTCCATTAGAAGCTGTTCCGTCAGAAGAAACCAAACTACAAAAATGGTTATATTCAAGATTTCAACAGAAAGACAGGTACTATATAGAATGTACTTCTGCATGCTTTATATAGGAAAATTGTCATGAAAGCTACATATTCATAGCCTTGAAAACTAAATAGAAGTCAAAATTAATGATAATGAGAACAAATATTTCTCCATTCAGAGATGTTGTGTTTTTGCACAAAATCAATTAGTGGTACATGTACATGTATTAATAAAGTAAGCTGTTCTGGATGCGATCAATGTTTGATTTTTACCCTACTGTTTGTTTCTGATAGAACTCATGACATTTGTGTTGTTTGACTTGTAAATTACATAAGTACAGCAAGATGTAAACTTATATATTTTTTAGAAGAAAAAAAACTAGATCATCATGGAAACAAGCAACTTATAAGTAGATTGAAATGCTTTAATGACATTTCTTTAACATGTATATACACTTCAGATTGTTGAGTCACTTTTATTCCACCAATCAATCTGAGAGAGGAAGGTTCCCAGGACAGTCAGAAATCCTATCTATCCCAGCCAGCAGTACAGTTCCTTCCTTCATCTTCTTTTCTTCATGTTTGATGGGTCTGTGTATACCTGAGGGGAGGTCACTCTACTGGAAGGTTGGAGTGTTTGGTTCCCTTGCTGGTTGCCTATGGATGTGTATACGCTCTTGAAAGCTAGGAACCATTTATTGGAACCCAATGCTGTGACGGCTACACCACATGAATTATCCCTCGGTGAAATCACACAATAGTTTCTAGTGGACACTACAACACATGTGTATCTTAACCAATTAACAAACGTGCCAATCTTTCGTGTAATTGTATTTAATATTTTCCATATCAGACACATGGGAAAGTTTATTATTTATTTACAAAGAATGGCTTCATATTGGTTCAGTTATTCGGGACAGTGTGCGCTTGATCTGATGTATATATAGAAAATATCTTTAAAAAAATACCACCAGACTGAGAAATTGTGTTCAAGGAACTTGTGAGAAAGCAAAATCGGTGTTTGAGTAGAACAGACAGAAAAGTTTTAGATGTTGACAAAGTAATCCATTTGTATGACTAGAGAAAGTATAAAGAAATGTTATTGCTGCTATGCAGCATCATAATCTATAACCAAATATTCAGAAGGCTGTCAAGTTGAGAATACTAAACAAGACAGTATGAAAACATAGCAAACTTATATATCTGGCAGTGTAATTAATTTGAAAATGTGATGACCATGAACAAAACCTGGATTATAACTGTGCCAAAATACATTTTACATGTTAATTCATTCCTGGAACTGACTAGTTTTGAGCAACGAATGTAAAGTTTCTTGCTAAGTGAAACAACATGGGCCTTGATAGGGTACAAACTCACACCTGACAAGTAACCCACTGATTACAAGTCAGACGCCCTAACCACGGAGTCACGTCACCCTATTAGAACTTTGTCATTGTAATCAAGTGATATTGTCATTTGTCTGTGATTTGCTTATTACCTTTATTCTAGTACTGATGACATAATGTACATGTATTTTAATATCACAGTTGTTTACCCATGTCAGTTTCATCTTGAATTCATTGAATGTTCTTACACCCATTGCATTTTTTTTCTTCACTTTTGTCTTATAAGCAGATTTTGATCATACACAATAATTAAGACTAAAACTGTAGTATCTCTCACAATTACTTATCAACACACATATTTATACCTAAATGATTTTTTACATACAATCCTTGAACTAGCATCCTTTTTTGCGGTAAGATATAAATAAGTGAAATGTTAGAATAAATAGTTTTAGGAAAACGATTGCAAACGTGGCATATTTTGAATCTAGGAATTACCTTGTTACAGATTCGCTAATTCTTGCCTTCAAACTTTCTGCAGTGCTTCTTATCTTAAGATGTGTACATATACACAGAACCATTTGTCTAAATTCCTTACCCAAAAATCTTAGCGTAGAAGCGCCTTGATAATAAAAAGACCTGAAAGTAGATACAGTATAGTGGTAAAATTATTGTATGACCTTTTTGGACCATATCAGCTGTTTCATAGTTATTTAGATCCAACATAATTGCGTAAGTTTAGATTTTTACTTAAATGCTTAAGTAAAACTGTAACAAGATTATTTTATTTTATATCCAGCCAGACTAAGAAATGTTGATTCATGTCATAATCACATATATTTTTTATTATAAACTATTGTTCTTGAACACTACCTGATAACTTTCTGTGATATTTTTCTCCACCTCCATAATTATAAGTAAATAAAGTATAATCTTTTTTGTAGCGTCTGTTTACAGAAGCGCGATATAGCTGTCACAATGGCGGGAGAGTTAATTTATCTGTCCATTCAGATTGGTTTGTCTTGTCCTGTATTGTCAACAGTCATATAAATGGAAATGGTATGGCACAAATGACAAACATAAATTGACTGTCAAGCATTTGACTTTAATTGTTACCTCAAAGGTCAAGGCTGACTCCAAACGTTTGACCTTTAGGCATCACATATATATATAGTGAAATCTTTAATGAGAAATGGTTCAAGTAAAAATTCTAATGGAGTACATGCCCTTGTCACGGTTTTAATTTGTTCAGCAACATGTTGTATTTTAGTGTCTTAAGTGATGCTATTAACTGTCACACGTACAGATATGAATGACACTGAAATACCATTCCAATGATACCTGTTTTGTTTCTAATAACATGTTTATTTTGTGAATATGTAGAAATAGTTTTATTATGTGTGTGTAAAAAGCTGAAGGAATGCATCTCTTTCATAGAGTCTTTTAATCCAAAAAAATAGAAACCAGTCTTTTACATGTATTTAGTTTTTTACACATACATGTATTGAGATTCTCCAAACTCAATGCCACTGGGAGCTGTGGCAGCAATGTCTATCTGTTCAACTTGCTAGATGAGTTTGCACAAATAGAAATAGATAAAAGTATGTTTCTTATAAGGCTTGTTTAGTTTTGTAATTTATGAACAAATGCTATGTTTTGTGTAAATTTAATACTAAACCATATGTAACTGTTGAAGTGATAAAAATAAATTTGAAAGAACAGTTTCTTGGTTTATTATTCTGTCAAGCCAATAAGAGTTAACACCACAGAACAGTATATTTCCTTATACATGTATCCAGTTACATAGATTGACTGTGTTTGAAACATTTTTTGATTGTTTTGTTTTTATTATTATTATATACCATATTTATATAGCACTTTTTTCATACATTGGAATACGTTAGTGCTTTACAATTTTAAGACCATAATTATGAATGATACACATGTTAAAACACAACAATCATCTAAAACATTATAATACAAATCTAATAAAAGATACAATCACGGACATCTTTATCGTAGCCTAATTTTAATATAATCCAGGACACTATAAACAAGAAACCAGTGGAAAGTGTGTCCATCAGCAGTTGTGGTAAAAATGATCTTAAGTTAGGTTCGCTGTTTAAACAGAAGGGGCAGCGTGGCACAGTGGGTTGCCCATCTGACTAGTAATGTGGAAGTTGTGGGTTCGAGCCCTATCAATGGCCCCGTTGTTTCCTTGAGGAAGAAACTACCTTTATTGCTAAGTACTGGTTGGTTCCATGAACGGATTAGAGGGTGATTTCACAATCTAACTAAAATAAATTGAAGGCCTTATGGAAGATTGACTTAAATGTCAAATAAGCCCTCTCGTTAAATATTGTCAAGACCAAAAGATCGACAAAGGCTCACAGGGCACAAAAAACACTTGCTTTATAACATTTCACATACTTGTTTCACGAAAGTTTACATTCAATGACAACTCATGTTAGAAATTAGATCCTTTTCTCTCTGTGATTGAAGAATGTAGTGGTCGTCAATTTGGTGGGTATTTTCATTATAAGATCTATTATTTAATTCACATAAGACATTAATGTCAGTGTCATTAATAGCCGCCTCCTCGATAGCCTAGTGGTAGGATGCTGGCTTCGAGTGCGGGAGGCCCCAGTAGTTCCCTTGTTTAGCACTCAACATTGAAAGGGAATTACTGGCTCTTTCTCAAGAATTAAGATAGGAAAATAAATGTTATGGATAAAATCTGGGATAGAAAATCCTTCGAAGT